>Ga0070729_10000058_pt1 | contig 243130 bp, 201 predicted proteins | sample tdDd472_FD_66725 | JGI IMG/M metagenome (GOLD analysis project Ga0070729, IMG submission 66725) | Marine sediment microbial communities from the Atlantic coast under amendment with organic carbon and nitrate - tdDd47.2 | ecosystem: Environmental > Aquatic > Marine > Coastal > Sediment...
CCGGTCAGCCCCACGCACGCCACCAGAGCGATCGCACGGGCCCTCGACCGGCTGCGGTTCCGGGAGGTGAGAAACTGGGAAAGAGATCGGGTCTGAGCAACGGCCATAGCGGTGTCCTTTCAGTGTGCGGTGTCTGACCACCTGCACCTGCGACTTCCGCGCCTGCCCTCCCCAGACCAGAATCAGAAAACTTCGCCTCCCCCACCACCCCTCCTCCATCGCCACCGGCACCCACGCCGGCGCCCGACCCTCAAAGAGCCTCCACCACCCCCGACACCAAGCGCGCAGAAAATGCCCCCCGAAGGACTCGAACCTTCAACCCGCTGATTAAGAGTCAGCTGCTCTGCCGATTGAGCTAGGGAGGCGTTCGGGGGTTCTTCAACACACCCCAACACACCAGCGACCGCCAGGGGGCTTCCCCGTCGATCGCAGCACAAGCATGGTACCCGCCCGCCGCCCGGCGTCCAGCCCGGGCCCGACCGATTCATTGACCAACCCCCCCGCCGGCGCTACCGTTGCCGCCGGACTCCGGAGGTTCCGTTCGGCCCCCGGGCCCGTCTCTACCCCCTGCTGCCGGCCAGATTGACGCGTTTCTCGCCAATGGCGACGCTTGGAAAGGATCCACGCTCATGCTCCCAGGTCAAAGACAGAGCTACGGCCGCACCCGCCGCCGCCGTTCCCACGACGCCCTCACCGCCCCCAAGCACGGCATGTGCCCCCTCAGCGGCATGCCCAAGCTCCCCCACAGGGCGTGCAAAGAGTCCGGCTACGTCCGTCCCGGTCTGAAGATCTCGGTGCCCAAGCTCGGCATCGGTGTCCCGAGGGACTGATTTCGTGCGACTCGCAATCGACGTGATGGGTGGGGACAACGCCCCCGACGCCGTCCTCAAGGGATGCGTCGAGGCACTCGCCCTCCTCGCGCCCGAAGACCGGCTCGTCCTCATCGGCGACGAACCCACCATCCGCGAACTCCTCGAAGAGTACGGGTGCTCCGATGACAGATTCATCATCGAGCACGCCAGCGAGACCATCGAGATGTCCGACTCCCCCGCCATGGCGGTGCGGACCAAAAAGGACAGCTCCATCGTCCGCATGGCCCTCCGTGGCTCGCGCAAGCACGAGGACCCCGTCGACGGCATCATCAGCGCCGGAAACACCGGCGCCTGCGTCGCCGCCTCCATCATGCACATGAAGCGGCTCCCCGGCGTCCACCGACCCGGCATCGCCGTCACCATCCCCGCATTCCACGGCCCCGTCGTCCTCTGCGACGCAGGAGCCAACCCCGAGCCCACCGCCGTGCACCTCTGGCAGTACGGCGTCATGGCCGATGTCTACGCCCGCGGCACGCTCGGCATCGAGAGCCCACGCGTCGCCCTCATGAACATCGGTGCCGAAGAAGGCAAGGGCTCCGACCTCATCCGCCACACCCGCGACCTCCTCCGCAACACGCCCGACCTCAACTTCATCGGCTTCGTCGAAGGCCGCGACTTCTTCGACGGCGTCGCCGACGTCATCATCACCGACGGCTTCGTCGGCAACACCGTCCTCAAGATGGCCGAGGGCCTCGCCAGGAGCCTCTTCGCCGCCATCGCCCAGGAGGTCTTCGAGGCCGACCCCAACCTCGCCCTCCAGTTCGAACCGGTCGTCAAACAGATCTACGCCAAGAACGATTACCACGAGTACGGCGGTGCCCCGCTCCTCGGCGTCAACGGCACCTGTTTCATCTCTCACGGGTCGAGCGAGTCCCGCACCATCAAGGCCGCGATCCGCAACGCCCGCGACTACGTCACCAAGCACGTCAACGACGAGATCGCCGCTCGCATTCAGAGCCTCGAGCAGGCCGCTGCCCCGCAACGAGAGCCCGCATGAGCCCCGCGCCGACCGGCGGAGACGCCACGCCCCGCTCGGGCATCGCGATCATCGGCACAGGCTCGGCCGTCCCCAAGCGACAGGTCACCAACGCCGATCTCGAAGCGTGCATGGACACCTCCGACGAGTGGATCGTCCAACGCACCGGCATCCGCACCCGCCACATCCACGACCCCAAGTCCGGCGAGAGCACCGAGAGCCTCGCCACCGAGGCCGCCCGCAACGCCCTCACCGCCGCCGGGATCACCGCCGACCAACTCGACCTCATCGTCTGCGGCACAATGACCCCGGACATGCCCACCCCCAGCGTTGCCAACCTCCTCACCGGCTCTCTGGGCGCGCGCACAATCCCCGCCTTCGACCTCAACGCCGCGTGCTCGGGCTTCGTCTACGCGCTCAACACCGCCCACGCCCTCATGACCACCGCCCCCTTCACCAACGCCCTGGTGCTCGGGGTCGACTGCGTCACCAAGTTCTGCAAGTTCTCCAACCTCGACCGCAGCTCGGCCGTCCTCTTCGGCGACGCCGGCGGCGCATGCGTCCTCTCCGCCACCGGCGACACCTCCAAGGGCCTCATCGCTCAGGCGATGCACTCCGACGGCGCCGGCGCAAAGCACCTCTACATCCCAACCAACACACACTCGTTCCTCAACCCCGACGACACCGACGACGGCAGGCTCAACACCATCGTCATGAACGGCCGCAACGTCTTCAAGTTCGCCGTCAGCACCTTCCCCGAGCTCATCAGCCAGACCCTCGACAAGGCCGGCCTCGCGCCCGAGGACATCGACCACTACATCTGCCACCAGTCCAACGCGCGCATCCTCGCCGCCGCCCGCGAACGCTTCAGCATCCCCGAAGAGAAGTTCTACATCAACATCGAACGCTACGGCAACACCGTCGGCGCCTCGGTCCCCCTCATCCTCGACCAGCAGACCCGCGCCGGCCGCGTCAAACCCGGCGACCGCGTCATGTTCCTGGCCTTCGGCGCGGGGCTGACGTGGGCGAGCAGTTTGTGGCGAGTCTGACCGCGCTCTACGACGTCGAGCCTGCGAGCAGTCTCATCGACGGACCCGAATCCGTTGACTCACCGACAAACCGCCCCGCCCAGAGGCGGGGCGGTTCCCCCGGTCGAGATTGCTATGCGCCGCGCCCTTACTCCCAATGACAGCCGGAAGGAAACCGGCGTCCGATCAGAGCTTTCGACGCAACTGCACCACGAGACCCGATGCGAGCAGCACGGCGAGGACACCGGGAGTCGGAATCACGCCGTCGCGCACCTCTCCCTCGCTGAGTTCGTCCCACGCCAGACTCTGGCTGTAGATGAATTCGTCGGTCAGCAGATCCGATGGGACGATGTAGTCGAAGCCTGTGGGAATGTGCTCCGGAGCGAGTGCTGCCCGAACCACATCAAACCCCTCCATCGTTAGGTCCCACGGCAACCCTTCCCACGCACCCGTCGCCTCGAACACCCCGTTCTCGAGTGTCGCACCGAACTCGCCGAACGAGTCGATCAACCAGTCGCTGTCCGATGCACCCCCGATGGAGACCAAGCCGTCGAGTTCGCCGTCACCGTCGCGTTCTGCTGCCATCGTGACTCCTACCACCGAGTCATACTCCCAGTAGACCGCATTCCCAGCACCGTTCTGGGAAAGGAAGTCGAGGCTCAACAACTCCTCTGACCACTCCCGACCCGTAGGTAGTTCTCTGATGGTCACCACAATTGGGTCGTGAATGCTGTACCCACCCTCATGAATCTGACCGTTCGGCCTTCCCTGACCGGACCGAGTGCCCACGTTGACACCATTAATCTCGCCTTTGAGCACCCAGCCTTTGACCTTCGCGTTCGCGACCTTGACCACCGCCTTGGCCCTGTGCTTGGCAAGCCCCCATTCGCCCGGTCGCACATGCGGTGGCACGATGCTGTCCGCGCCGCCAGCGGTGGTCGTGGTCTCCACCTCGTACCTCGGCGGCTTCTGATTGCCCGGGAGCTTCACCGCGCGGAGAGCCGCAGCAGTCGACCTGCCCATACCGACCGCGTGCCCCTCCGCATCATTCTCGATCTCCGCTTCTTTGAGGGGCAGCCCACCTCGAGCATCGACGAACCATGTTCCGCGATTCCGAGGCGCTGACTTCCACCCTTTGCCCGCACCGTGCGTACCTCCGGAATAAGCCTTTGCGAGAAGCGAGTAGGTGCCGGTCACCTTCGCGATGTTTGCGGCTCGGAACTGCCAGGTCAAGACCTTCGTCCCTTGGACAGGTTGAGCATGTGATCCGGCCGGAAGCATGCTGAGCGCGAGCACGCAGATCGCACTGTGTCGGAACAACTGTGTAGAGCTAAGCATCATGAAATCTCCAATCAAAGGTGAGGGGCTTCTCGCTCGTGTTCGCACAGCGTGTCAGTCGCACCGCCAAAGACTTTCAAATTCCTTTCGCGTTGGCGTTGGACCCCGAGATACACTGCAACCATGGCTGCCGAAGATCTACAGTCCCCCGGACGAGGCAGCACGGACCCCGATCCAGACTCAGCGCCCGAGGCACTGCACCGTGGCGTCCCCGATCACTACCCCTCCCTCCACTCCTCCGCCCACAAACTCCTCCGCCACGAACGCCGCTCCCACACCCTCACACCAACCGCCCTCGTCAACGAAGCCTTCATCCGCCTCGCCCGCCAGCGACATCGAATCTGGGACTCCCCCGAACGCTTCCTCGCCGCCGCCACCGGCATGATGAAGCGGATCCTCAGCAACCACGCCCGCGACCGCAACGCCCTCAAACGCGGCGGCGCGCACAAGCCGGTCCGACTCGACGAAGCCGCAACCGCGGACACTCATGGCGGTTCCACCACCTCAAGTGTGCGAACTGCTCTAGAACAGCTGCGTTCCCGCGATCCGCGCGCCGCATCGATCGCCGAATGCCGCCTCTATCGCGGCCTCAGCAACGACGTCATCGCCGAAACACTCGGCGTCTCGCTCCGAACCGTCGAGAGAGAATGGTCCGCCGCCCGCGCCTGGCTCCAGGCCGAACTGTCCGAGGAGGCACCCCCGTGAACACCGAATCGTGGGAGCGAGCAAAGCACGCCTTTCACGCAGCGGTAGAGGCTGAGCCCGCCCGACAGGCAGAGACCATCGCCGCCGTCTGCGGCAGCGACCATGATGCCAAGGCCGAGGCGGCCCGGATGCTCGCCCACGCCGAGCCGCAACAAGACTCGACGCCGCCCGCCGCCGAGCACCACGACGCCAGCCCCCGCAGAATCGGCCGGTTCGAGGTCCTCCGCCTCGTCGGCGCCGGCGCGACCGGAAAGGTCTACGCCGCCCACGATCCCCAGGCAGACCGAACCGTCGCCATCAAAATCCTTCGGCTCAACGTGGACACCGAATCGATGCGCCGTCGCCTCGAGTACGAAGGCACGGTGCTCGCCGGCCTCCACCATCCCAACATCGCCCGGGTCTACGAGACCGGGATCGCCAACACCGACTTCGGCGCGCTCCCCTACATCGCGATGCAGTACCTCGAAGGCACCCCCATCGACACGTTCGCCGCCGACCACGAACTCGACGACCGCGCTCGCGTCGAATTGGTCGCCCACGCCTGTGCCGCAGTCGCCCACGCCCACGAACACGGCGTGATCCACCGCGACCTCAAACCGACCAACATCATCGTGGACCGCGCCGGCAACCCGCTCCTGATCGATTTCGGCATCGCCAGCCACACCGCCGCACTCTCCGACATCGACTCCCTCGCGACACACACCGGCGACCTGCTCGGCACGCCCGGATACATGAGCCCGGAGCAACGACACGGGCAGACCAACGCCATCGACACCCGAACCGATGTCTACGCACTCGGCATCATCCTCTACGAACTGCTCGCCCGGCACCGCATGTTCGATGTCGCCGGCCTCCCCCTCATCGCGGCACTCGAGGCCATGGAATCCTCACCCGTCCCCCTGCTCAGCGACGCCCGACCATCCTGCCGCGGCCCGCTCGAGGCCATCGTCACCAAAGCCACGCACCCGAGCCCCCGCTGCCGATACAACTCCGCCGCCAGCCTCGCCGAAGACCTCGACCGATTCCTCCACGCCCAGGAACCCCACGCCCCGCCCGTCACCGGTGCCTACCGCGCCAGACGCGCGCTCAAGCGTCACCGCGCCGTGCTCACGATCTCCCTGGCCGTCGTGCTGGCACTCGCCATCGCGCTCGCATCACAGCACGCGGCCAAGGCCCGCGCAGACCGCCGCCTCGCCTTTCTCTACCCGGCGATCGTCGCCGCCTCCGCGTTGTCATCGCCGGAGGTCGCCCTCGTCAGGCTCCACGAGGCTGAGGCACGCTTCCCGGACGCAGACCCACCCCCCGATGTCACCCGGGTCCTCTTCGACACCATCGGCGCGAGGTTTGTCACCAACCCCGACACCCGCGACGATGCCGCTCGGGCCTACGCCATCGCCTACGCCTGCGCTCAACGCGAGCTCCCGCGTGCCCACGGGCAGAGGCTCCGCGCCCTGCAGGTCTACACCGAGGCACTCTGCATGAGCGGACGGGCCGAACACGCGATCGGCCTGCTCACCGAAGAACTCGACGACTACTGGGCCTTTCAGCCGCACACCCGCCCGCCGCCCGCCGACGACACCCAGTACCAACGCCTTCTCCGACTCTCCATGACGCAGGGCGACGCGATGGCACGGCTCGGCGATCCGGACGGCGCACTCCAGCACCTCCGCGCCGTGCTCGCCGCACAAACGGCCCTGCTCGATTCGATCGGTGAACCCGACCACTCCGACCCGCAGGACACCGCCGACATGATCATCTACATCGAGGACCACATCGAGTCGTTCCGCCGGCCCTAGCCGCCCCACCAAACCGGCCAGCCCGCCATACACTCGGCCATGAAAGCCATCCTCCTCGCCACCGCCGCCGGGCTCTGCTGGGGCATCGGCGAACTGTTCACCAAGAGCGTCCTCCACACCCACAAGGTCGGCCCCATCACGGCCATTGCCGTGCGGTCAACCGTCGCACTCCCCTTCCTCTGGATCGCCTACTACATCGCCGTGCACGTCACCCGCGCCGAGCCCGCCGACTGGCGCACCGCGGGCACGCCGACGCTGCTCAAGCTCGCGCTCGGCTCCGGCCTCGTCGCCGGCGCGGCCGCGATGATCTGCTTCTACGCTGCGCTCAACGTCGGCGAAATCTCTCGCGTCAAGCCGATCGCCTTCGCCCTGGCCCCCGCCGTCGCCAGCCTGCTCGCGATCGTCGTCCTGCACGAGCCCTTCACCGCGCGCAAGGCCTTCGGCATCGCCGCCATTCTGCTCGGCGTGCTGCTGCTCACCGGGAAGTAGAACCCGGCCTACCCATCACGCTCAAGCACCATCTCACGCCGCTCCCCGTCGCGCTCAATCATCAGCACCACCGTCGGCTTCCGCATCTCCACCGCAAAGTCGCCCGGCGGCAGATCGGACACCTCAAGCCCGTTCACCGAGATTAGCACGTCACCCGCGCGAAGATCCGCCGCCGCCGCCGGCGTGTCCGGCAACGTCCCCGCAACCTCGTACCCGCCACCACGATTGGCCAGCCGCAGCCCGAGCCCACTCTTGGGCTTGCGGATCGGCACAGCCGCTCCCGCCGAACGCTCGAACCGCGCCAGCTGGTGCTCCTGATCAAACGTGACCGCAAACTGCCCCAGCACCTGCGAGCCAATGTTCGGCGTCGGCAACAGATCGAAGAAGGTCAGCGACTCGGCGACGATGTCGTGCCCCGCGATCGAGATCGACCCGGCATAGTCGGCCGCGTAGATGGCAAACTCGCTGTTGACCGTCCTCGCCCGGCCGATCTCCGTCATCGGTGAGGTCAACTCCAGCCGCTCGCCCAACTCCCGCGGCAACATCAACGCCCCCATCGAGCCCGAATCCAACATCGCCACGTGCGACTCGCCGCCAATCGAAAACGGGATGTTCGGGATCCCGTTCGGCGCCGTGTACTCCACCACGTGCGCGCCGGGGCGCAGCGCACCCCGCTCCACACGCATCTCCCCCGCCGGATAATCAAACGTCACCAGCACATCGCGAAACATCGGAAACCCCACGATTCCTCGCGGCGCGTCCTCCCCCGAGTACAGCGTGCTCCGATCCCACGCAATCGCGTCCATCTCACCAAACCACGCCGCCCCGAGACCCACTGAGTCCACGTGCATCACCTGCACCTCGATCGCCTCCGGATCGGTCGGGTCCCCCACCGCCGACGTCCCGATGCTCTCCAGCCCCAGCTCCGCAGCCAGGTCGCTGTTGAGAATCAGCGTCGGCGACGCCCCCGTGTCCACCAGCAGTTTGAACGGCCCGCGCCCGTTGATCATCACCTCGATCGCCGGCTTGCCGAACGACAACTCCATCGGCGTGGCGACCACCCCCTCGGGCACCCGGGTCTCCCGAGGCGGCGCCGTCATCAGCGCCTCCATCCGCTCGCGCTCCGACTGGGCCAGCGCCCCGGACGCGGGGAGCGTCAGCAGCGCCAGAAGGGTGTAGAGCACGGGACGTGTCGGGGCTTGCATGGCGGTCTCCTCATTAGTACGATTCGTACTATGAGGATGCCGCACACAGCCGATCCTGTCAACCCCCGGAAGAAAAATGCCCGAACGCACCACCACCCGAAACGCCACCGGCCGGCTCAGTGAGCTCGAGGGGGCCGTCCTCGGGCTGCTCTGGCGCGCAGGACCCATGACCGCCCACGCTGTCCGCCAGGTCTTCCTCGACTCCCCCACCAGCCACTTCAGCGGCAGCGCCGGCGCGATCTACCCCCTCATCCGCCGCCTCCACGACACCGCACGCATCGCCAAGAGCCCCGACGCCGCGGGCGCCAAGGGCGGTGCCGCCTACACCATCACCCCCGAAGGTCGCTCCGCCCTGAAGGCCTGGATGCAGCCCGACGACCCCGCCTGGCTGACCACCGTCATGTTTGATCCGCTCCGGACGCGCATGCTCACGCTCGGCATCCTCCCCCCACGCCAGCGCGACACCTTCCTCGAACTCGCCGAACGCGAGCTCGAAGCAGCCGCCAAACACCAATCCGTCGAACTCCGCGATGCCGACACCGACGAATGGACCGCCGCCGCCCTGCAGGGGGCACTCGCCGTCACACGCGCCCGCCTCCGGTGGATCAGATCACTCCGCCGCGACCGCAGCGAATGACCGCTTCAACACATCGTCATCCCGCCGTCCACCGCGATCACCTGCCCGGTCAGGAACCCCGCGTCATCGGCCGTGACATACGCCACCGCCGCCGCGATGTCCCCGCCCTCACCCAGCCGCTTGATCGCCATCATGTCCTTGACCTTGTTGGTCACGTCCTCCGGCAGGTTCGCCGTCATGTCCGTCTGGATGAACCCCGGCGCCACCACGTTGCACGTGATCCCCTTGCCGCCGAGCTCCCGCGCCACCGTCTTGCTCAGGCCCACCAGCCCGCTCTTGGCCGCCGCATAGTTCGCCTGCCCCGAGTTCCCCACCAGCCCGCTCGTCGACGCGATGTTCACGATCCGACCGAACCGCTGCTTCATCATCGCGCGCGCGCACGCCCGTATCGCCACGAACGCGCTCGTCAGGTTCACCGACACGACCTCGTCCCACTCCTCATCACTCATCCGCAGCAGCAGGTTGTCCCGCGTGATCCCCGCGTTGTTCACCAGAATGTCCAGCCGCCCGTGCTCCTTGACGATCCCGTCGAGCGCCGCAGCCCACGCCGCGCGGTCGCCGACATCCGCCGCCACCGCGCTCGCCGCACCACCCGCCGCCTCGATCTCCGCCTTCACCGCCTCCAGCGGCCCGGCCGACCGCGAGACCAGCACCACGTGCCGCCCGTCCGCCGCCAGCCGCATCGCGATCGACTTGCCGATCCCCCGACTCGCCCCCGTCACCACCGCGACCCGCGCCTGATCACCCACGCCATACCCCTTTCCACAAACCCAAGCCCGCGAGCCTCACGCCCGCGCACCAACGAACGCCGAGCGCAAGCCCGGGCCCCCCACGCGAATCAGTTCAACCGCCGCCAGGCCGACGCCCGCTGTCACGACCCGGCAGCTGGCCGCCACCCTCATCGCCCGAGTCATCCCCGCCGGCATCCCCCGCATCAGCCGGGGCCCCGCCGAGCGACTCGATCAGGTCACGAAGCTGCTGCAGTTGGTCCTGCGGAAGCACGCCCTCGAGCTGATCAAGCAGCGCCAGGAGCTTCGCCGGATCCGGGTTGTTCGGATCGATCCCGAGCTGCTGCAGCTGCGCCATGATCTCCGGCGACAGCCCGCCAACTCCGCCGCCGCCGCCGAAGCCGAGCGAGGGTCCCGAGTCCGCGAGCATCGCGCTCGACACCCCGTCCCACGCCGAGGCCCGCCCGCGCACCTGCCCGGTCGCCGGCCGCGCCGTAAACATCCAGTCGTCAAGCACCTTCCGCCCCGCCCAGAGCATGATGTACGCCCCGTCCGGGTCCTGCACCGCAAGGCCGACCTCGGCCCGCTCCGGCGCCCTGTCCAACCTCGCGCCGCCGTCGATCGACACGATCCGCACCGCCTCGATCTTCCCCGTCGCCTCATACCACTGCCCGTCGCCGATCAGCTTGTCGAGCGCGACGTGATCGCTCTTGTCGAGCATCCCCCGCAGCGCCTCATCGTCACCCTGCGCGATCGCATCAGCCAGCCGGATCGCCGCCTCCGCAAGACCACGGTCCACCGGGGCCGCGTCCTCGGCAAACTCCACCCGCGCATCGACGTTCATCGACTGCAGCACACTCCCCGCATCCAGCGCCCTGGGCGCCTCAACCTTCGGCGGCGGAGGCGGGGGCGGCGGAGGCGCGGGCTCCTCCTTCTTGCACGAGGCAAGCCCCAACACCGAGACCGCCGTCATCGCGCACACCGCCCGAGCCATCGCCCGAGCGCCGCGCTGCCTATTCCACCGAAGCTGGATCGTCATAACTCTTCACCTTTGTCCCGCGGTCTATCCGACGCATCAGCCCGCCCAGCGTCTTGCCCGGCGAAAGCTCCACAAACTCCGACCCGCCCCCACCCTGCGCGTTCCCGATCAGCCACTGACAACACGCCGACCACCGCACCGGGCTCGTCAACTGCTCCACCAGCCGCTGGCGGACAGAGTCGGCCATGCTACCAGCCCCGCCAGCCCCGTGCGGCTCGCCCGTCACGTTCGACATCACCACGCACCCCGGCTCCGAGATCTCTGTCGCCGCCAGTGCCTCCCCCAGACGCGCCGCCGCCGGAGCCATCAGCGGCGAGTGGAACGCCCCAGCCACCGCCAGCGCCGTCGCCCGCAGCCCCATCTCCCCCGCCACAGCCACCGCCCGCTCGCAAGCATCCTGAGACCCGCTCACCACCACCTGACCCGGGGCATTGAAGTTCGCACACACCAGCACGCCGGTCCCGCGAGCCTTCTCGCACACCTCCGCCGCCTGCGCCTCATCCGCCCCGATCAACGCCACCATCCCGCTCGGCGACGACACCGCCGCGTCCTGCATCGCCCGACCCCGAAGCGCCACCAGCCGCAGCCCATCGGCAAACCCGATCGCCCCCGCCACGTGCAGCGCCGTGTACTCCCCCAGCGACAGCCCCGCCGTCGCCGCGATCGGCACATCCCCGAGCCTCGCCCGCACCCCCGCCAGACACGCCACCGACGACACATAGATCGCCGGCTGCGACACATCCGTCCGGTTCAGCACGTCCTCCGGCCCGCCAAAGCAGAGCTCCGACAACGCCGGCAACCCCCTGGTCGCCTCACCGCCCGCCCACAGCTCGGCCATCAGCCCGTCGGCCTCGGCAAACACCGCCCGCGCCTCTTCCGAGGCCTCGTGCCAGGCCTTCGCCATCCCCACCGCCTGCGCCCCCTGACCGGGACACAACACAATCACGCCGTTGTCGCTGCTCATGCCGCGATCCTAGGAGCCCTAGGCGTCAGCGCCGTGCCCAACCAAGAGCCCCAAGCGTCAGCGCCGGGCCAAACCCCACCCCACCCTCAAAACCGATCCACCATCCACCCACCATCCCCCGCAAACACCCCGTCAACCACCGCCAGCGCCCCGGCTTCACCTTCCATCCACCCCAACCCCGCCGCCGACGTCGCCGAGCAATACCCCGCGTACACCGCCGCCAGTCCCCGCACATCGCACCGCACCACCGGCACGCCACCCGCGCCACCGCTCACGCACCCGACGGCAGCCCGCCCGTCTCCCACCCGCACCCGCCACGCCCCCGAGTTCCCCTCGATCAGCCCGTCCTCCACCTCCACCACAAACTCGGCCCGCACACCCGGCGCATACCCCCGCGCCTCCATCGCCTCCTTCACCAGATTCACCCGCAGCATCCACACATCCACAAACCGCGACGAAAAGTACTGCTGCCCCATCAGCCCCATCAACGGATGCACCGCCGCCCCGTCAAACGTCGCGTCGTCTCCCACCGTCGCCAGATCGCTCAAAAACCCGAGCAACCGCCGCCCGCCCCGCGCCGTCACAAACGCCATGTCCGACACCGCAACATCGTGCCGCCCCGTGCTCGCCTTCCGATGCTGCGCAAAGAACAGATACGCCTCCAGCGCCTCCCCCCCGCCGCCCTCGCCGAAGAAACCGAACCCGCGCCGCACCTCGCCCCGATTCGACCGCGTCCGCGCCCACACATACTCCCCGCGATCCAGCATGCCGTCATACCGCGCCGCATACCGCGCATAACACGCCGCGATCGCCGGCTGGTCCGCGTCGGTCAGCTCCCGCACCACCATCCCGCGCTCGCGCACCCCCACCGTCCGCAAGGGCAGCGTCGTCTGAAACAACACCCCCGCCTGCTCATACCCCACCTGCCGGTACAGCGCCTGCGTTGACGCGAACAGACACGACACCGGCACCCCGTGAGCCGCCGCGTCCCGCACCTGCGCGCGCATCAACCGAAGCCCCGCGCCCTTCCCCCGCCCCTCCGGAGGCACCGCCACCCCTGCGATCCCCTCCATCTCCACGCTCCGCCCGCCAAAGTACTGCCCCATCGGGATCACAATCAGCGACGCCGCCAACGACCCGTCCGCCTCCCGCAGCACGCGCAGATTCTCGTATCGCGCCTGATCGCGCAACCACTCGACCGCGCCCTCCAGAGTGCCCCCAAACGCCAGCGAACAAAACCGCGCCGCCGCGTCGTGCGCACCAGCATCGTCCGCCGCCGGACACACATACCTCTCGCTAGCCATATCCCGCATCTCCCATCCGCATCCCGGTCGCCGATTCCTTGAGCGTCCGAAGCCTCGACCCCGCCGGCAGCAGCGTCGCCATCATCACCACACCCACCGCCATCACCGCCAGCGGCAGCAGCTCGCCATAGAGCAGGACCAACACCCCGCCAAACAACGCGAAGCCCTCCGCCAGCGCCGCCCGCGCGATCGTCGAGACCATCAGCAGCCGCACCAACCCCGCGTGCCCCGCCGCGTCGTCCTCACGCGATTCCCACACCCGCTTCGCCCGCGTCCGCGCCGCCGCGCCGACCGCGACAAAACCGACAATGCCGACGAGCGTCACCGCCGCAAGAGCGATCCACATCACACCCGGACTCCCCGCACCCTCGCCCTGGGTACCGGCTTCCTCAGCGCCGGTCAGCGAGAGAATCACCGTCACCACACCGAAGAGCACCACGCCCGCCGTCATCGCTCCGACCAGCACGGGCAGCACCTGCATCTGCTCCGCCGGGGTCTTCGTCTGCGTCGTCGCCATCGCGCACCTCCAGCCCCGAGTCTACCCCCAACCCCGCTCCACCCGCCAACGACAAGAGCCCCGACCAAACGGCCGGGGCTCTTGCAAATGTCTCACTGTCAGGTCCGCGTCGGCCTTAGGCCTCCGCCGCCATCTTCTCCGCCTTGCGGCGGGCATCGTCCAGCGTGCCGACATACATGAACGCCGACTCGGGCAGATCGTCGCCCTCGCCGTTGCACATGCGCTCGAAGCTGTCGATCGTGTCCTCCAGGCTCGTGTAGATACCCGGGAACCCGGTGAACACCTCCGCGACGTAGAACGGCTGGCTGAGGAACCGCTCCATCTTGCGGGCGCGGCCCACGATCAGCTTGTCCTCTTCGCTCAACTCGTCCACACCGAGAATCGCGATGATGTCCTGCAGATCCTTGTACCGCTGCAGAATGACCTGCACGCGACGCGACACCTCGTAGTGACGCTGACCGATGATCCCCGGATCGAGGATTCGCGAGGTCGAAGCGAGCGGATCGACCGCGGGGAAGATGCCCTTCTCCGCGATACCACGCGCCAGCACGACGAACGCATCAAGGTGCGCAAACGCCGTCGCCGGGGCCGGGTCGGTAAGGTCGTCAGCCGGCACATAGATGGCCTGCACCGACGTAATCGCGCCCTTGCTCGTCGAGGTGATCCGCTCCTGCAGCTCACCCATCTCCGTCGAGAGCGTCGGCTGATACCCCACCGCCGAGGGCATACGCCCGAGCAGCGCCGACACCTCAGAACCCGCCTGCGTGAAGCGGAAGATGTTGTCGACGAACATCATCGTCTCTTTACCCGACTCGTCGCGGAACTCCTCGGCCATCGTCAGGCCCGAAAGCGCAACGCGGAGACGCGCACCCGGAGGCTCGTTCATCTGACCGAACACCATCGCCACCTTGTCGAGCACGTGCGCCGTCTGGCCGTTCTCGTCGGTGTACTCCGCCTCCTGCATTTCACGCCAGAGGTCGTTGCCCTCACGGGTACGCTCGCCAACGCCGCAGAACACGGAATAACCGCCGAACTCACGGGCAACACGGGCGATCATCTCCTGGATGATGACCGTCTTGCCCACGCCCGCACCACCGAACAGACCGATCTTGCCGCCTCGCACGAACGGGCAGAGCATGTCGATCACCTTGATGCCCGTCGGCAGGATCTCGGTGTTGGGGTTCAGCTGACTGAACTCCGGCGGCTCGCGGTGGATCGGCATCATCTTGGACACCTTCGCCGGGCCACGCTTGTCGATCGGCTCGCCGAGCAGGTTGAACACCCGACCCAGCACGTTCTCGCCCACCGGCACCATCACCGGGCTGCCCGTGTCCTCGCACGTCATCCCGCGCGTCAGACCGTCCGTCGAACCCAGCGCCACCGCCCGAACCCGACCGCCGCCCAGGTGCGACTGCACCTCGCCGGTCAGCCGCAAAGTGCCGGTCTGCGTCTCCGCCTCGACCTTCACCGCGTTGTAGATCTCAGGGAGCTGGTCCTCGGGGAACCTCGCGTCAAAGGTCGAACCGATGACCTGTGTAATCGTGCCTGTCGAAGCCATGAACGCGCCTTTCGTTTCGTCGAAAACCGTCGCAATTCCAACGCTGTCGCACCCACACGGGGGACGAACCGGAGCCCCTGCCCCGCCCCCGCCGAGCGGGTCACAACAATAGCTCCCAACCCTCCCCGCGGCCAATCACGACACGAAAGACCAACCACCCCAACCACACCCCAAAACCCCACTAAACCCCTACCACGACCTGCGAACGTCGTACCACCACGCCTCCATCGCCGCGTCCGAAGCCGACCGGTCTCCGGACACCACAGCCGCACCCACCCCCGCGTCCCGCGGCGGAACCAATTCCAGCAGCCTCGCCACCACCCGCGCCCGATCCTGCCCCGCCGTCCGCACCACCAGGTGCCACAGCGTCAGCCCGTCCCGCGCCCTCGCCGCCTCCAGCAGCCCGTCCAGCGCCCCCGCCTCGCCCGACTCCACATCCTCCACCAGCCCCCCAAACCCCTCCCCCGCATCCTCAAACCACGGCAACCCCGGCACCCCACCCGCGCCCAGGCGACACACCGACCCCGCCGGCACGCGGCTCACGCTCGCAAACCCGCCCGTCACCGCCCCCTCCCCGGTGTTCTGAAGCTCCACCCATCCCCCCGTCACCCGAAGCACACCGCTCCCGTCCGCCTCCACATCCATCTCGTACGCGCAACCCATGTCCACCGCCGTCGCCCCCGGCGTGTCCACATAGAACAGCCGCGGCGGCGCATAGATAAACGCCTCGATCGACCCCTCCGCCAACTCCAACCGGTGCTCCCCCTCCCCCGCGCGCACCAGCCGCACCCGCGAGTCCGGCCCCACCGTCACCCGTCCCACCGCGTCCGACGCCACCTCGACCGCCTCACCCGCCCCGGTCTCGATCCACGCCCCCGCCGACCACACCGCTCCCGACTTGCCCCCCGAGCCCGCAACCCGACGCCACGAATCCAGGTCCACCGCGCCCCCGCCCCACGGCCCAAACACCCACACCCCCGCCGCCAGCGTCACCGCCGCCGCCATCGCCAACACCGACCGCCGGATCACCAACCGCCGGCGCCCCCCGCCCGCACCGACTTCCTTCGCCCCCCGATCCAACCGCGCCATCAGCCCGTCCACATCCCCGTCCCACCGCGCCCCGCGCAGCGCCGACTCCACATCCCGCTCCACCCCATCCGGCGCACCGACACCATCCACCAGCCAGTCCGGCCCATCCCGACGCCCATCGCTCCCACCATGCACCTTGCCGCTCATCGCGCACCCTCCGCCATCGCCGCCCGAAGCCGCCCCGTGCCCCGGTGCAGATTCACCCGCACCGCGCCCGGCGACATCCGCAGACACATCCCGATCTGCCCCCCGGTCATCCCCACCACAAACCGCAGCACCAACACCTCCCGATACTTCTCCGGCAACGCCCACACCATCGCCAACACCTCATCTGTCCGCGGGTCCCTATCCGAAACCTCCAAGCCCTCCGCCCCACCGCGCGCCAGCTCGCGCGCACTCCGCCGCCCTCTCGCCCGCGCCCAATCCGTAGCCCGGCTCCGCGCAATCGACACCAGCCACGCCCCCACCGCCGCCCCGTCACGCAACTCACCAAGCCGGCGCCACGCCACCACAAACACCTCCTGCGTCACATCCTCCGCCTCGCTCCGCCCGGCCCGGCCCAGCCTCGCCAGCACCACGCCGTGCACCATCGACACGTGCCGCCGATACAACGCCGCAAACGCCTCCCGATCCCCCCGCCCCGCGCGCACAACCAACTCCCGATCCGACGCCTCACCCAACCCGTCCGCGCAGCGAGCGGACGCACCGTCCGCCGCCGCTGCGCCCGCCCCGCCTCGCGATGTCGCGCCATCCCGCATCAAGCCGCACACACCTCCGCCCGCAGCTCCGCCCGCAACTCACCCCGGCGAACGAAACGACGCCGCCGACTCATCAAAGTGCTCGAGATGCGCCTCGATGTTCTTCGCCAGCAGCGACCCGCGCTCCGCACGCCCCAGCGCCTCACGCATAAACCGCTCGTAGAGGTCCCGCTTGCTCTCCCGCATCGCCGGGTGCGCGACCAGCGCCGCCGCGAAGTACACCGCCCCCACATCCACCTTCTCCCCGCTCTCCACCGCAGCCTCCGCCGCCCGCTCCAGCCACGTCAGCCCCTGCACACCCTGCGCATACCCCGGCTTCCACCCAACATCCGTCCCGATGTGCGACAAGGCCCCCGCGAAAAACCCCGCGTCCAGCCACGCCAGCGCGCGCACCGACGCGTCCTCCCCGTCCGCCTCCGCACCCGCCGCCCGCGCCAGCAGCTGCGCCAACACCCGGTTCGCCCGCGCCTCGTCCCGATCCAGATACACCGCCATCCGCCGGATCGTCTCCAGATGGCTCAACACATCCCCGCTCGTCGCCAGCGTCTTCAGCCCGTCCCCCACCGCCTTGTCCGCCGAATACCCCCGCGTCTTCGACAACACCCCGTCCCCAAACCTCACCCCCGCCTCCTCACACTCGATCACCAGACAGATCGCCGGCGGCCCAAAGAAGCCCGCCTCCAACCGCTCGACCGATTCCCCACCCAGATACACCCCGGCCCGTTCACCCCCCGCCGCCGGGCCCACGCCGACCGCACCCATGCCGAGCATCGCTGCGCACACCATCAGAGTCGCTTGCCGCATGACTGTCTCCTACCAAAGCACCATCGTCACACCGCCGCCACACCGGCCGCGGCCTCACGACAAGGACGCCGCCGGACAGCCACGCGTTACAGCACTCCATCTCCGATCCGCCGCAACCCGCCCGCCCGTCGCAGCTCTCTCACTCCGCTCGCGTCAGCCGCCCCGTCCACACATACCGACGCCAGACCTTCGCCCCCTCCTCGCCCACCACCGCCGAGACATCGACACCAAACGACACACGCCGCTCCGTCTCCGCGCTCACCAACCGGCCCCCACTATCAGTCGCCACCTCGCCCGTCATTGAGCAACGCCCCACCTCCGAATCCTCCCGGAGCGAGCCGGGAGCCCCCGGCGCAAGCTCAAGCCGCGGCTCCCCCGAGCTGCTGATCACGAACGTCCGGCCCCCCTCTCCCTCCGCCGGCCCGGCTGTCGATTCGGCCACACACACATCCGCCGCCAAATCGATCGGCGGCACCGACAGCATCGGCATGCTCCGACACCGCCCGCCCTCCGCCGAGTCTCCGGCCGGCTCACCCACCCCGTACATCGGGAAGAACGCCGGGACGAGCATCACGTCCGAACCCAGCACCGCCCCCGCCTTTGCCGCACCCGTCCGCGGCCGGTCAAAGTCCTCATTCCCCGAAACCTCCACCAACCGCCCCGAAGCGTCCAGCCGAAAGACCACCGTCCGCCCCATCAACCCCGCAGCGATCGGCAACAGCCCGGCCGACAATCCCTCCGGCTCGCCCTCCGCTTCAGAGTCGTACACCATCTCGCCATACGGCGTGTCCACCACCAGCCGCAGCCGCGCACACGCAAGCCGCAGCGCAACCCCCTCGCCCTCACCCCGCTCCACAACGCCGCGAAACAACGCCACGCCCTCCATCGACCGTGTCGTCTGCGCATCGCCATCCTCGGCCCGGGCGGTCTCCTCGATCGAGCCGAACGCCCACTCGACCGCGACCTGCTCCCCCACCTCCCACCGCACCGGCCAGTGCTCGCCCGCCCCGCCGACAGCCGGCCCCACCGCCGGCCCCACCACCAGCCCCACCGCCGGTTCGGCGATCTGGCCCGCCACGCCGCCCGCCAGCCCGCACACCACGCCCAACCCCCAGACGGAGGACCACCCCACGGACCAGCTCAACGGCCCGCCCGACCGCCGACCGTCTCGTCCGTCCAATCCTCGTACTCCGCGCATCGTCGATCTCCTGTTCTCAAGCCCCGGACCGTCCGCTCGCCGCAGCTTACACTGCCCCTCCGCAAGCACGCCCATTGGAGCAGAAACCATGAAGATCCACGAATACCAGGCCCGCGACCTCCTCCGCTCCTACGGCGTCCCCGTCCCCCCCGGCGAGGTCATCACCTCCACCGAGCAGGCCGCCCCCGCATACAAAGCCTGCGTCACCGAAGCCGGACTCGGCGACGGCGGCCTCGCCGTCATCAAGGCCCAGGTCCACGCCGGCGGCCGCGGCAAGGCAGGCTTCGTCAAGCTCGTCCGCTCGGCCAAAGAAGCCGAAGACGCCGCCCGCTTCATGCTCACCAACAAGATGGTCTCCAACCAGACCGGCCCCGAGGGCCTCGACGTCAAGAAGCTCATCGTCGCCGCCGGCGTAGACATCGAGCACGAGTACTACCTCGCCATCACCACCGACCGCAAGACCCGCCGCAACGTCCTCATCGCCTCCGCCGAGGGCGGCGTCGAGATCGAAGAGGTCGCCAAGACCAACCCCAAGGCCATCATCAAGACCCCCCTCCACCCCCTCCTCGGCCTGCAGCCCCACCAGGCCCGCACCGTCGCCTTCAAGCTCGGCTTCAAGGGCAAGCAAGTCGGCCAGGCCATCAAGGTCATGACCGGCCTGGCCAAGGCCTTCCTCGACAAGGACTGCTCCATCGCCGAGATCAACCCCCTCGTCCTCACCCCCGCCACCAGCGAGCACCCCGACGGCCAGGTCCTCGCCATCGACGCCAAGTTCAACTTCGACGACAACGCCACCTTCCGCCACAAGGACATCCAGGCCCTCTTCGACCCCGCCGAAGAAAACCCCGCCGAGCTCACCGCCCACAAGTTCGGCCTCTCCTACATCGCCCTCGACGGCAACATCGGCTGCCTCGTCAACGGCGCCGGACTCGCCATGGCCACCATGGACACCATCAAGCTCGAGGGCGGCGACCCCGCCAACTTCCTCGACGTCGGCGGCAGCGCCAGCGAAGAAGCCGTCACCGAGGCCTTCCGCATCATCCTCTCCGACGACCGCGTCAAAGGCATCCTCGTCAACATCTTCGGCGGCATCATGGACTGCGCCGTCATCGCCGCCGGCATCGTCAACGCCGCCAAACAGATCGGCTTCACCGTCCCCCTCGTCGTCCGCCTCGAAGGCTCCAACGTCGAAGCCGGCCGCAAGATCCTCAAAGAAGCCGCCGCCAGCCTCCCGACCCTGCAGGCGGCGGAGGATCTGGGGGACGCGGCGAAGAGGGTGTGCGGGGCGGTGGGGTGAAGCTCATTCAGTCAGGCGAAGCTGATCGACCAAACTAAGGACTGCTCGCCAAGCGTCATCGAACTCAATAAACGACTCAGCCGTGTCGGTACGCAGTCGCTCATAGTCTTCGCGGGCGCGGTCACGCACTTTGTCGCTGAACGCAGACCGAACGGGCACTATTTCGCGCGCTTTGCATTTTTGCAGCAGGCACTCGCGAATCGATTCCGTGTCAAGTTTCATTCGATGATCCCGCCATTGCTTGGCGATATCGTACACATCTTGCGGTCGCGACCGATTTCGAATGAGCTGTTGCAGCAGACTGCGGAGCTTCTCTGCGATGATGTCATCAATGGTACAAGTGTCGATTGACGCTTCTTCTCCCGCATCAAGAAATCGCAGTTCACTCACACACACAAGATCATTGAGACTGATCTCTATCTCAACGACTTCGTTTACAATTCGGCCTTTCTCGATGTACTCCAGCTCGAAACCACGGTCACCCTCGAGGCAGAACCCAACTCGGATCAGATATGTCGGAAAACTCGCATCTGGCCGAGGAGGTTTCCGCTCGATGCTCTGAACTCGCATCTTGATGCCGCGTGCTCTTGGCACTTGATCAAGCGATGAGTCGACGTGGTCCTTGATCCAGTCTTTCAGGTCGGGAACCGACGCACTGGCTGTAAAATCAAGATCGATGGTACCCCTTGGATTGCCATGCATTATCCGCAGGGCGTTACCGCCCTTGAAAACCAGCGCTCTGCCGATCTCATGTAAACCGATCGCTCGGAGAATTTCTCGCTGTGCAAATCGTAGTCGCCCCGTCCGATTCGGCAACTGCCGGTCCTTGCACCAGCTTCTGATCTCCTTCACGTTGGATGGATGCCGGCTGTCCACATTCAGCCTCGCAATGCTTGCAATGCGCTGTCAGGAACGTTCAACGAGATATTCCATGTCACGTCGTACCGTTCACCGTACTCACGCCCAGCAATCAGCTTCATGGATCCGCCGCGCAATAGGGACTTTCTCCACCGATGCAAACGCTCATGATCGAATCCCATTGTGTTCAAAATGAAGCCAACCCGCTGTCGTAAGACTCGCACGTCGTATCTTTCTGCATAGCTCACGAGCCTATCGATATCCATTTTCTTTCGGGCCTCGCCCCAAGCACGGAGGACTTCAAAGGTGCCGCCAGCCTTTGCCGGTTGTCGAAGCGCATCCAGCAGAGTCCTTTCCAGGTCTGTGACATAGACCGGTATCCCTTGGCTATAGCCCACCTCGCTCCCCCAATCGAGCGACTCCTTCATCGCTACCCAGACGATCGGCACCCCGTCCACGTGCTTCGGCCTTCTTGGCTTGGGCAAGCGCATTTCCATCCAATCGTCGGAACTGGTGCCCAACGGCGATCGAGATCGATTCAAACCCGCATACGCCGTCGCATATATTGACGAAGAAACACTGTCAGTCAGTTGATGGTGGATCATTGCAGTCAGATGACTGAGTACCGCCCAAGGATTTGCTTCTTGTAGGATTTGCTCATCAGAGATCGGCAGCACCGATGCAAACGGAACCGCGACTACGAACACCCCTTCCACTCCATCGATCGCTGATAGATGACCGAGCCGCTGCATCTTGGCGACCAGTGTTTCTGCAGTGTCCGAAGACCCCAGTCGCTGGTGTTGTGCTGCCATGATCCGATGGGCATGCAACCAGATTCTCCAACCAGCGGCGACTCGTCGTCTTTCGCCGGCTAGACTTTCTAGAATCTGTGACAAAAATTCCTTGGTCCACAAAAAAATGCCCTCCCGGCCATTGCTAGTGTCCTTAGGACACTAGCAATGGCCGGGAGGCGTGTCAAGTTGGCTGTAGACAAAAAAACGTCACGCTTAACCTTTAGCCCGGTGATAGCTGCTGGACCCGTCCGGCCGGCAGGTGGCACCGATCCGGGCCACCGACCTCGGGCTTGCGAAGTCGGTGGCCTCTGGCATATGACCGGCTGGCAGCCCCAATCCCCACTGACCCGCGTGCCACGACTCGCCGCCCCTCCCCCTCCTCTGCGCCGCAGCACCGCCCACCTACCAAGCCCAAACCCACTACCGTCTCGCCAGGACACACCCCGATGGGCGATCAGGATCCACCCAACACGCCTCCCGCAGCTCAGATCCCCGCCATCGTCGAGGAGCTGCGCCGCGAGCTCCGCCGCGAGCGGCGGCCCGAACCGCTCGCCGTCGGCCAGCGCCTCTTCCTCGCCCTGACCGCCTGGGCCCAAGCCCCCGCGTCAGACCCGCCGACCGCCGAGTTCCGCGAGGCCCTCTGCCTCCGCGCGACCGTCGTGCAAGAAGCCACCGCCAGCGCGATCATCCGCCTCGTACACCTCGAAGCACTAGGGCCCGCGTTCATCCACACCATGCTCGACCGCTGCACAGCCCCGGGCCGGCTCTGGTTCGCCGCGTGCCTCGAGCCGCTGGCCAGCGCCTGCCCCCAGGCAGACGGCACAGAGCTCTGCCGCCGCCTCCTGCTCGACCGATCCAAGCGTGTCCGAGAGCTCGCCATCGAGCGATGCATCACCTGCAACTGCGCCCAATCCCTACTCCCGACACTCAAGGCAATCACCGCAGCAGACGCCCCCGAGGCAGCATCCCTCCGCCACACCATCAACCTCATCGAGCACGGCTTCTCTCTCGCAGCCGACGAATACGACGCCGCACGGCGGCACCTCTCCGTCCTCGTCCCACCCACCCCTGACGAACCCGCCCGGTGGCACACCCACAGCGTGAGCACCGAACGCCTCAACCAACTCGGCGAACCCGAAGTCGCCCGCCGCCTCCGCGAACTCTGGTCCCGCGGCCAACCCCTCCCCCACGGCGTGGACCCCTAGCGACCGGGCGGGACGGCCCGGCCCCGGCGGAATCTCGGCAGGCGGACCAAATCCCCCGGCCCGCGTCCGGACGGCAAGCGGCGCCAAGCCCCCAAAGCTGCTCTCCACGCGACGAGAGAGAGTCCGCGGCGTCACCCCACCCTACTCGTCTACGGGCTCTGGAAAGCCCAAGACCTCCGATATCCACGCATCGATGTTCGCGTAGCTGTAGACACCCCACACGGCACACGGCTCCGTCCCACGACGCAGCGGAGCGCCCCGTTCATCGCAAAACTCTGTTCTCCCCGAATGAACTGCCTTAAAGCAGTGCCCGCTGAGCACGTCCGCCTCTTCCAACACTCGATGACGGAGCACCTCAAAGTAGCCGCGGCTCCAGCCCAAACGATTCGTCGCCACCGGAGGGATGAGCAGCGTCTGCTTGCACAGGGCGGGAATGGCCGTCTTCGTGACAGATGTCGCCCTGTAGAAGTACAGCAGGATGCTGCCCTCGTACGCCCCGATCGCACACGTTGTCGAGATGACTCTCCCGTACCGATAGAGCCCGTCCGGCATCTGATACACGAACACATCGCCAGCACGCAGAGCCTTCCGTGAAGGCCTCAGCACTCGCATATTGGTTGGCGGTTGAGTACGACTCATCGATGACAGCTATCCCCGAAGTGGCCAAGTCTACAGCCCGGTGGCACCGACCCGTGCCACCAAGGTGTGGCTGCCCTGAGCCACTCCTTGGTGCCCCCGGCGGGTGACCCGATTCCCCCCACCCCGCGTGCCACTACCCGCCGCGACTCCATCCTTTCCGCTCATCTCTCATTCCCTGTGGCGCGGTCGTGATTGTTGCCCGCCCCACCTCATCGCACCCCAACGAGGGAATCCCCTCACCCCTCCACCTCAACATTACATCCAAACCAGTTATCATCACCCCATGTCCGACGCCTCTCCCCCACCCCCCGACCTATATGACGAAGCCAACGACCCCTTCGGCACCGGCGACACCTGGGAATACGCCCTCGACTACTGGCCGACCGAGATCCGCAACGCCGCCGCACTCGCCGCAGCCCTCGCCCTCTCCCGCGCCATGATCGCCTGGCGCGACGGCGGCCCGCCCGCCCCGCTCGACATCATCAAAGAAGCACTCAACGCCTCAAACGCCGAACTCTGCCGAACGGCCGTCGGCACACTGCCCCGCGTCATCCACGCCCGCGAACACCCCTACGACACACTCATCAGCCTCTGGGAATCCGTCCGCGCCCCCGCCCGGGCCGCGATGGCGTGGCGTGCGAGCATGATCTGCCAGAACCTCACCGAGGCCGAGCAACTCGACTTCCGCACCCGCGGCCTGCGCGACCGATCAAAGGTCGTCCGCGGCCACGCCGCTAGCAACGCGGGGACATCGCTGTTCGCCCCGGCCCTTCCACTTCTGCAAGACATTGCCGCGAATGACCCCGACAAATGCGTGCGCGGAGACGCAGAACTCGCGCGAGACCTGATCGACCACGGGTACCACATTCTCAAGGACGATGACGACTCGGACTGCGTCAGCTTCGTCGTGCTGAGCCACACCTGCTTAGGAATTGGCACCTGTTACGTGGGTGTTTCCCGTGCCGAAGTAGACAGGATCGGACTCGAAGCCGCCATCGCGCGCAAGAAGGAAGAGATCGACGAAGAATCCCGCGACTTCGACAGGTTCGTCGAGAGCTGGTCCGAAGGCGACGAAGCGCCCGACTGACCCCACCACCGAGGTCTTCGTCCGCCGACCCGGCCAACCGAGAGACACCATGCCCCTCTTCCGAAACAAAGCCCCAAAGCACCTCTCTCTCGAAACCCAACTCCAAACCCTCGCCGACCACGGCATCAACCTCCTGCCCGACCGCACCGTCGACGAGTTCCTCATCTCCTTCCCCCGCGAGGACTACGAGTCGTCGCCCTTTGGCCTCGTGCTCTTCGTGCTCGGCGGTGAGGTCGAGTCGCGCCCCTGCGGCCGCCACTTCAGCAACGACATCTACACCTTCGACGCCGAGTGCATCGAAGACCACGGCGACTACCGATCCCAGGTCCTGCAGCTCTGCCGGATCGCCGGCGACGACCTGCCCGTCGAGGACATCAGCGACACCATCGACATCGATGCCGGCATCGCCCGGATCGAGCTCACGCTCGACGGCCGCACGCACGAGTTCGAGCCCCACGTAGACAACGACTGGTTCGATCCCGACGTCATCTTCTGGCTCGACGCGCTCCTCGCCGCCCGCGGCAGCACCCGCCGCTTCTTCCTCCACGACACCGGCGACCAAAACCTGGTCACCATCTGCACCACCCCCGACCGCGTCGCCGCACTCTCCAAAGCCACCGGACTCGTATTCCACGCTGCCGACTGAGCCCGCACACACGCAAACTCGTTCCAACATCCACCCCTGCGCGCAACTTCGCGCACCTCCCCCCATTCCACCTTGCCCCCACCCCGTCCCCTCCGCAAAATAGAAGCGGAGGGACACCACATGCACCTGACCAACCGCATCACCACCCTGCTCGACAGTTCTCATCACCATCAGGGGGGCGGGCTCTCTCAGGGGGGCGGGCTTTCCAGCCCGCCTCCGCCCCCCATCACTCCCCCGACCTCTCCCCCTGGAGCCCCTCGCGCAAGCGAGGGAACACCGTTCCACCCCCTCCCCCGCGCCCCGCGGGGGAGGGCCGGGGAGGGGGCTCCGTCCCCTTCGCCCTCTCTCCCGTCCTCATCTTCCACGAGCACACCCTGTCCCCCCACCACACCCCCCATCACCCCCGACCTCCTCACCGACTACCTCCTCGCCGACCTCCCCCTCCACGACCTCGCCGAGCGCCACGCCCTCTCCCTCACCCAACTGCTCGACATCCTCGAATCTCCCGCCACCCGCGCGCTCATCGACCGCTGCCGCCGCGCCGCCCAGCAGCAGGCCGAAGACATCGCCGCCCTCGCCCGACCCCAGGCCCTGACCACACTCACCCGCCTCGCCACCGAGAGCCCCGACCGCCACCTCCCGCCCAACCGCACCATCCCCCCCGCCGTCCGCGCCCGCACCAACGAAACCGCCCGCAAAGCCGCAGCCCAGCTCACATTTACCAAGCCGCGCCACCGGCGTCGGCCGGGCAATCTTGGTGATGCCCGCGCGAGCCGGTATCCTCCGAGCGTGCCCTACCCCGAGTCCATGCTGCCCTTCGATCTCCCCCCAGAAGACCAACCATGGCCGGGCACGCGGCACTCTTGGGATGACGTGCGGTCCACCTGGGACCGACACCTGGATCGAGAGCCGGCGCGATCGGCCGGGCTCGCGTTGTGCGATGCGATGATCAACTGGCGCGATGGGGGCGTGCCCCCCGCTCCCGACTTGCTTCGGGAGGCCCTCAACGCAAACGACAGCGAAGTCCGCCAAACGGCGTCCCATTCTCTCGGCCGCGTGCTCGAGTCTTGCGCCCAGCCGTTTGAGACTCTGACTGATCTGTGGAACACATCGCGGGCAAACGGACGCCTCCACATCGCGGACGCCGTTAGATCAGTGATACGAAGCCTCACGACCGAATAGAGCCTCGAGTTTCTCACGCGATGCCTGCGCGACAGATCCAAAGCCGTCCGCGAGCTTTCCGCAAGAAGGCTGGGAACCAGCGGATACCGGCCCATTGTTGAAACGCTTAAAGCCGTCGCGGCCGACGACCCTGATCCGCAGGTGCGCGAACAAGCTGAACAATCCTGGCACCTCGTCGAGTTCGGACACTGGGTCTGGCCGTCCGAGCCCGGAGAACGCAACGACCCATTTGTCTACCTCACCTATCGCGACACCTACTACGGCGGGAATCTTCAGCTTCTGGGAACCTCGATACCCAGTGCCGACATCGATCGCGAAGGGCTCGCGCAAGCCGTCGCCAAGGTACGCGAGCAACACGAAGCAGACGCCAGAGAGCATTGCGCACTCTGGCTCGCCATGCACCCAAGTACCCCACCGTCTGCCTCAACACCCCCTCGGTGAACGACGGTGTCGTCGGAGAGCACGCATGCATCCCTTCTTGAGCGCCGCCACCCTCGCCACCTGCACCACCCTCCTCGGCTGCGCCTCCCGCACCATCGTCGAGCACCAACCCGCCGACAACACCGAGATCGCCTTCGTCTCCAACCGTGACGGCGACCACGAGATCTACCTTCACAACTTCGCATCCGGCACCACAACCCAACTCACCCACAACGAAGTAACCGAGTGGGGCGTCGCCTGGTCTCCCGACGGCACCCGCCTCGCCTTCGCCAGCGACCGGGACGGCTCCCGCAGCCTCTACACCCTCAACCTCGCCGACGGCACCACCACCCGCCTGACACACTCCAACGCCAAAGACAGCTCCCCCGCGTGGTCCGCCGACGGCACGCAGATCGCCTTTGTCTCCGACCGTGACTCCAGCCGCGGCGAGATCTACGTGATCAACGCCGACGGCTCCGACCCCGTCCGCATCACCACCAACGACCGCTACGAAGAAGTGCCCGCGTGGTCGCCCGACGGCCGGCACCTCGCCTTCGGCGCCCTCGCCCAAACCGACCACGAAGCCGACCAGACGCTGCAGATCTTCACCATCGACCTCGCCACCCGCACCGAGCGCCAACTTACCGCGCTCCCCGGTCACAACTCCGCGCCGCGATTCTCACCCGACGGCACACTGATCGCCTTCTACGGCAGCGTCGGCGAGCGCTTCGCCGGCGCCGACATCTACACCATCGCCCCCGACGGCACCAATCTGACCAACCTCACCAACGACCCCGAGCCCGACTGGCAGCCCGACTTCTCCGCCGACGGATCACGCATCCTCTTCTGCCGCGGCCCGGGCAACCCGCTCGATATCTGGGTCATGCACGCCGACGGCTCCAACAGACTCCGCCTCACCAGCGATCCCGCCCGCGACGAACAACCCCGCTGGCGCCCGCCCACGCGCTGAGCCCTCGCAGCACCCGCCGCCCCGGGCTCTATCATGCCCGGATGCACAAGCCAGCCCTCACCGCCGTTCTCTGCTGCCTCGCGCTCCTCGGCCTCATCGCCGCGCCGGCAACAGCCCAGACCCCCGCCCAGGCCTCGCCCCAGACCGCCGCGTCAAACTGGGACGAGTTCATCGCCGCCGCCGAAGCCGAGTTCGGCACCGACGGCCGCGCCGCCGCCGAATTCCTCACCGCCCACCGCCCCGAGCGCGACGCCGACCTCTCCACCGACTTCCTCCTCACAAACCTCCGCCTCGCGATGCGCGCAAGGCACGAGTTCGCCTGGGCCGCCGCGGCCCCGGTCGAACTCTTCCACAACGACGTCCTCCCTTACGCCGTCCTCGACGAGACCCGCGAACCCTGGCGCGAGGACTTCTACGAGCGCTGCAGCGCCATCGTCGAGGGCGCGACCACCGCCTCCGAAGCCGCGCAGCGCCTCAACCGCGAACTGTTCAACCAGATCAACGTCCACTACAACACCGGCCGCAAGAAGCCCAACCAGAGCCCCAGCGAGTCGGTCGCCCAGGGCCGCGCCACCTGCACCGGCCTGTCCATCATCCTCGTCGACGCCTGCCGCGCCGTCGGCATCCCCGCCCGTGTCGCCGGCGTCGCCAACTGGGCCGACAAGCGCGGCAACCACACCTGGGTCGAGATCTGGGACGGCGCGTGGCACTTCACCGGCGCCGATGAGTACAACGCCAAGGGCCTCAACCGCGGCTGGTTCGTCGGCGACGCCTCCCGGGCCGTCGCCGGCAGCCGCGAGCACGCGGTGTGGGCCACCTCGTGGCAGCGCACCGGCAACCCCTTCCCGATGGTGTGGGCCGAGCAGGACGAGTCGGTCCACGCCGTGGACGCGACCGACCGCTACGCCGCGCCGGACGGCGAGGCACCCACCGACGCCCGGCTGTTCGTCCGCGTCTGGGACACCCGCGGCGGTGCGCGCATGGTCGCGACCGTCGAGGTCGGCGGGACGACCGCCGATACGCGCGCAGGGACGGCCGATCTCAACGACATGCCCGAGCTGCCCGCACCCGTGGGCAAGCCGATCGAGGGGAGTGTTACGGTCGATGATGCCGTGCGCACCTTCGGGTTGCCGGGTGTGGGGCGGGGGCGGCACACGATTGATCTCTACTGGGACGAGCTGTGGCTGAGCGAAGGCGAGGCGGCGGAGGTGATCCGGCGGGAGTATGCGGAGCTGGCGGAGGCCCGGCGCGAGGCGGCGGCTGCGGCGATTGCGGCCGGGGCGATCGAGGTCGATGGCACGACGCTGCGCATTCTTGAGCGCACGTTCGGGGATGCGCCGGAGGGGGGGCACAGCCTGTGGATCTCGATGCACGGCGGGGGCGGGGCGCCGGCTGAGGTGAACGACCGGCAGTGGAGGAACCAGATCCGGCTGTACGAGCTGGAGGAGGGGATCTACGTGGCGCCGCGGGCGCCGTCGGACACGTGGAACCTGTGGCACCGCGGGCACATCGATCCGTTGTTCGCGGCGTTGATCGAGTCGTATGTGGTTGCGCGGGGCGTCAACCCGGACCGCGTGTATCTGCTGGGGTATTCGGCGGGCGGTGACGGGGTGTATCAGGTCGGGCCGCGGATGGCCGATCGCTTCGCGGCGGCGGCGATGATGGCGGGGCACCCGAACGAGACGTCGCCGGAGGGGTTGCGGAATCTGCCGTTTGCGGTGTTGATGGGTGGCGAGGACAACGCGTACAACCGGGCGAAGGTGGCTGCGGAGTTTGGCGACAGGCTCGCGGCGCTGCGGGAGGCTGACGCCGAGGGCTACGAGCATCGCACGATCATCTATCCGGGGCTTGGGCACTGGATGGACGGGAAGGACGCGGAGATTCTGCCGTGGATGGCGTCGCATTCGCGCAAGGCCTGGCCGCGGCGGGTGGTGTGGAAGCAGGACGATGTCACGCACGATCGGTTCTATTGGCTGGCGGTGCCGGAGGGGTCGGCCACGGCGCGAGCGACCATCGTTGCGGAGGTCAGCGGTCAGACCATCACGATCGAGTCGGCCGATGTGCAATCGTGCACGCTGCTGCTGCACGATGCGTTGCTCGATCTCGACCAGCCGGTGACGGTCGTTGCGAACGGGAAGCAGGTCTTTAGCGGCGCGGTGCAGCGGACCGAGCAGGCGATCCGCAACTCCCTGATCGAGCGGCTCGACATACGGCTGGCACCAACAGCGACGCTGACTGTCACGTGGAAATGATCCACAGCACCACTGCCGCCGCCTGTGACCTGACCGACTGGATGCCTTGCGACTATGCGCCTGTAGTCGCCCAGTCCTGCCCATGCAAGCACGAACGACGCCACCTCTCGCAACACGACACCGAATGGTTCATTCTAACTTAGAAGTATCAGGCCTCGCGTCGACAGCTTTCCGCACGCAATCTTTGAATGTAGCCTGCAGATCCACGATTCCGGTTGCGTTCTTGACGAGCGTAACCACATTGATGACAGCATATATCAATAGCCCCATGGCAACATTACTTACCGCAACCGGAACCTGCGCCACAGATATAATGAGTAGGCATGTCGCTCCAAACAACACAAACATCGGAAATACAAACGCAACATAGTATGCGCGATAGTCATTCTGAAGACGTAAGTAATCTCCAAATTCGGTTGCCGCCATGTTCACAAACACAATCCACACGGTCAAGCTGGCGGCAAACAACACACCGGTCAAGTTCGCCCACGAAGCCGCAGTGACATGAACAAACTCGGCGACGACACCACACCCTAGCCACAAGACGAGCACGAGATAGAGCACGCCCGCTAGCAGGATTTCTCCCAGATACGCCCAGACAAGATGTACTAGCCCAGCTTTCACCATGCCGCACTCTCAATCTCACAGTAGGGACCGCCTCACTGGTCTTCAGGACGCGGCACGAGTTCATCTATACGATCAAGGATCAGCTTGAGTATACCCTTTGCTTCCTTGGATTTTGCGTTTGCTAACGCACCATCGACATAGTCACGGGCGCGCTGAATGCTCGCCCGCTCAGCCTTAAGGCCTGTCTTGACTTTCTCTCGCTTGCCATCGCGAGTACCCTCCAGCACGACCTCGCCCTCTTTGTATCCAGCCTGCGCAAGTGACGCCGCAGCATACGGCAGAGCATCCTTGCTAGTATTGAGCCCTCCAGGATTATACATTTGGTGCAAGTACTCTCGGATGCCCCCATCTTCCATATCTTTCTTAATGCGCTCGGTCAGCCGGCTCATCTCCGGATTGGGCATTCGCAGCCGGACTCGCAGCTTCACGAGCTTGGAGAATGACCTGAAAGCCTCCAGTATCTCCTCTTGCCCTGGAACAGGTTCGAAGCGGAGAACTGACGTAAGCGACAGCGCCCGAGACACACTGGCCGTGATCTCTTGGACTGCCGCTCTCCACGCATCGCTTGCAAAAATGGTTGATTGGTGCTCTATGGCGACAAGATGACGATCAAGATCAATAATAATATTGACGGGAATAGCTGGCGGCGGGGACATTTGCGTTCTTGCTTCTTCTATGCCCTCATCGGAGACGGTTGACGATCGCTGCTCAAGAACCGATCTCGCGAGCACAATGCGGACCACATCACGTTCTGCTCCGGCTGAGGAACGGATGCGGCGATACTCCCGGAGTGACCACTTAATGGTGGCCCGCTCCGTTACTGTGGTGTAGTCATGTGCTGGCCGCGCTGATGCCTCAAACACCCGGATCAAGTCGGCATTGCCTCGCAGCGGCCGTCCCATGAACGACAATAGTTCTTGGTCCTCATCAACGATATTGATCCGATAGATGTTAAATTGAAATTGCTGTTTCGCCATGCCCCCTCCAGTCCATCGAATGCTCTGATGTGCCACATCAAGTTCGACTCGTCTTGACCTAGCTTGGATGGTCGTCAGTATACAACCAACTATGACCGCTCGAGATCGCAGCGCGTCGCACCAAGCCAAATCCCTAGCCCGCGATCGCGTCGATTCCACGCGCCGCCGCGGTGCGGCCACTTGCTCCAGGTAAGACAGCAAATCGTGTGAAGCGACGGTTTACTGAACTACAGCCTGGGCGCTTTCTGCCTCCCGTCGGATGCCGCGGAGCATGCCGGAGAAGACGAGATTGTGGGCGGGGAGTACCGCGTACCAGTAGAGGAGGCCGAGGAGGCCCTTGGGTCGGAAGCGGGCGGTCATCTGGAGGCGGGTTCGGGCGTCGTCGTGGGGTGTGATGACGAAGCCGAGGGTGGCGACGCCGGGGAGTTTCATCTCGGCGCGGAGGAGGAGGGCGCGGTCGCGTTCGATGCCGATGACGCGCCAGAAGTCGAGGGCTTCGCCGAACTCGATCTGGTCGGGGTGTCGGCGGCCGCGGCGGAGGCCGGGGCCGCCGGAGAGTTGGTCCATCCAGCCGCGGATGCGCCAGAGGATGTCGGCGGCGTACCAGCCGTTGCCGCCGCCGACGCGGCATACGGCGGCGAAGACGGCGGCGGGCGGGGCGTCGATCTCGATGGCACGGGCGTCGACGAACTCGGTGCCGCCGGCCCAATCGGGGTCGCCCTCGATCGCGCCGGCGGCGGACCAGCGGGTTTCGATGTCGGAGGACTTGGTCTCGCCGATGGCCAGTCGGATGGCCTCGCGGCAGCCGAGGGCGTCGTGGGGCATGACTTCCTGTACGTCGTTGCGGGTGACGACCACGCGGTTGCGGAGGCCTTCGGCGAGGGGGCGGGCGATGCTGGACGAGACGGGGGTGACCAGACCGATCCAGAGGCTGCTGAGCCTGGGCGTGAGGACGGGCACGGGGACGATCCAGCGTTTGGGCAGGCCGAGCTCTTCCTGCATGAGTCGCATGAGCTCGAGGTAGTCGAAGACGTCGGGGCCGCCGATCTCGAGGACGCGGCCTGTTGATTCGGGCGTGTCGAGGCAGCGCACCAGCCAGTGCAGCACGTCGTGGACGGCGACGGGCTGGCTCTCGGTCTTGACCCAGCGGGGCGTGACCATGACGGGGAGGCGCTCGACGAGGTAGCGGAGGATCTCGAAGGAGGCCGAGCCCGAGCCGATGATCATCGCGGCGCGGAGCACGGTGACGGGGACGCCGGTGGAGCCGAGCATCTGTTCGACCTCGCGGCGGGACTCGAGGTGGGTGCTGAGGTCGTCGCCGAGCTCGCCGAGTCCTCCGAGGTAGATGATGCGCTCGACGCCGGCGGCGGTGGCGGCGCGGGCGAAGGTCTCGGCGAGTTGGCGGTCTTTGGCGGAGTAGGTGTCGCCGCTGACGACCATGGAGTGGACGAGGTAGTAGGCGACGCGGCAGCCGCGGAGCTGGTCGGTGAGGATGGACTCGTCTGCCATGTCTCCGGCGACAACCTCGACGCGGGGGTCTTCGCGCCACGGTCGCTGTTCGAGCTTGCGGGGTTCGCGGGCGAGGCAGCGGACATGCCACCCGGCCTCGAGCAGGCGCGGGGCGAGGCGGCCGCCGATGTAGCCGGTCGCGCCGGTGAGGAAGGCGGTTTGGTGGTTGTGGTCGGTCACGGTGATCCCTTCGCGATGCGGGCCGGGCCGATGCGGTGCGGGCACACAAACTCGCCGCGAGCGGGTGGATCGTGCTATTGCTGGATGAGTTCGAACGACTCGACGACAAACCGCCCGTCGATCACCTCTCCGACAACGGTGGCCTTGCGGATGGCGTTGCAGAAGCCGTCGGCGGCGTGCGCGTCGCCGTGGTCGTCGAGGCCGGTGCCGTCAACGAAGTAGCCGACGCCGTCGATGCGGACGGCGAGGTCGCAGCTGTCGCCTTCCATGCCGAACTGGCACTCGCCGCAGGCGGCCTCGACGACGCGGGTCTGCGCGACGGGAGCGACCACGCCGGCGGGGTCTTCCTGTCGGGTGCACCCTGCGAGCACGAGGGTTCCGAGGCCGAGGCCGCAGGCGAGCTGCACGATGGATCGGGTGGTTGTCATGTTGCATCATTCGCAGGCCGGGGCGGGCGCGGCGGGTGCGGGTACACTGCGGGCCTATGAACGCGATTCAGAAGCTCAGGCAGCTCGTCGGTGAGGTGAACAAGGGTCCGGCCAGCGCGATGCAGGCGTGGCCGGTGGTGACGCGGCTGCTGGCGCGGATGCCGCTGGACGCGGCCGAGGTGTCCCGCGTGTGTGAGGCGCGGGACCCGATCGGGCTGGACGTGCTGGTGACGCGGCTGGAGAACCCGGGCGCGGCGGCCAAGCCGGAGACGGACCCGGCGGTGGAGGCCGTGGGCGACGAGGAGATGAAGGCGGCGCTTCGGGCCTTCAACAAGCGGCTGAAGCTGGCGCGGCTGGCGGATGAGTCGCGGCTGGGCGGGCGGTACACCTCGGGCGGGCGGGAGTCGAAGATCGACGCGATCCTGCCGCCGAGTGAGTTTGCCGAGCCGGTGTGGAAGGCGTTGGTCGCGGCGGGGAAGCTGAAGTACACCGGCGACGGGTTCTATGCGCCGGCGGGCTGAGGGTGGTGCGGGCGGTGGGGAGCGGTGTCTGTGCTATCCTGCTTTGACGCACACGCGCGAAGGAGGATCGGCGATGACAGATCAGGCTCGGCCCGAGGGTGTTCGTTCTGATAGACGACTGTTTATGGCTGCGGGAGCGGCGGCGCTGGGCGGGCAGCTGGTGCCCTTGGCATCGGCGCAGCCGGAGCACGCGGACCACGGCGACGGGCACGAGGGTCACGCGCACGCTGGACTGCGGCGGGCGTTTATCGACGGGAGCGGGCACGGCTGGGTTGAGCTCGGCGAGAGTCACTTTGCGAACGTGAACTGCCACGACGACACGTGGGTGTGGGCGGACGGGATGTTGCGGTGCTCGGGGCAGCCGGTCGGGGTGCTGCGGTCGGTGAAGACGTACACGAACTTTGAGTTTGTGTGCGAGTGGCGGCACAACAGGCCGGCGGGCAACTCGGGTGTGTTTTTGTGGACGACGGAGGAGTCGGTGGCGAAGCTCGCGGCGGCGGGCAAGCCGGGGCTGCCGCAGGGGATCGAGGTGCAGGTGCTCGATCTGGCGTATGGCGGGGAGAACCCGGAGAGTTGGTACACGAGCCACGGGGATGTGTTCCCGGTGGGGGTGAAGATGACGCCGTTCCCGCCGCTGTCGCCGAACGGGGTGCGGAGCTTTCCTTCGAAGAACCTGACGCTGGGGGCGGGGGAGTGGAACCACTATTACATCCGCGCGATCAACGGTGAGGTGCGGCTGTGGGTGAATGGTGAAGAGGTTTCGGGCGGGAACGGGTGTGAGCCGCGGACGGGGTATCTGGCGCTGGAGTCGGAGGGGTCGCCGATTGACTTCCGGAACTTGCGGTTGCGGGAGGTTTCGTAGGGGGAGTGGTGGTTGGGGGGGGGTGTGATTGGGCTCGTGTCCCCTCGCTTGCGCGAGGGGCTCTACAGAGGTGACCCCTCGCTTGCGCGAGGGGCTCTAATGAGGTGACCGCTCGCTTGCGCGAGGGGCTCTGCAGGGTGACCCCTCGCTGGCGCGAGGGGTTTGTCTTACTGGTGGTCAGCGTTGGTTGCGGGTGAGGCGAGCGCGGCGGCGCGGCGTTGGGCGCGTTGGTTGCGGAGCTTGGGGCCGTTGAGGAGGACGCCGATCCACGTGTAGCGGACGAAGAGGTGGTAGCTGCCGAGCATGATCGCGAAGGCGGCGAGGCAGACGATGGTGAACTTGATGATGGCCGGGGCGGGCAGGGGGTAGAGCGTCCAGTTGAGCGCGACGACGAGGGGGAGGTGGACGAGGTACATCCAGTAGGCCGAGTCGGAGATGTAGCGCATGGCCGGGCTGGGCTTCTGGCATAGCCGCAGGAAGAGGCCGGTGACGCCGACGACGAGGAGGGCGGTGGCGGGGGCTGCGAGGATCTGGGCTGTGGTGAGGATGCGGGCGAGCTCGGCGGCGGAGTCGGGGGATGGTGCGGCGTCGGGACGCAGGAGCAGTTCCCAGTAGCGGCCGGATGCGGCCATCGAGACGATCGCGAGCAGGATGCCGAGGATGAGTTGGGGGATCCAGAACCGGGCGAGGCCGGGGAGGTCGTGGCGGCGGCGGTAGAGCAGCCACCCGGCGGTGAAGTAGACGGCGTAGTAGGCGACGATGCGGAACGGGGGAAGGGCGCCCATCTGGGTGTCGGCGCCGGGGCCTTCCTGGAGCAGGAGGGCGGGGATGGCCAGGAGTGTGAGGGGGATCGCGGCGAGGCCCTTGCGGACGGTCCACGCCCAGGCGGAGGTGCACGCGTCGGCGGCGGCGGCGAGGGGGCGGATGCGGGTGCAGAGGGTGTGGCCGAGGATGGCGGCGGCGTAGAGGACGATGAGGTGCTGGAGGAACCAGAGGTGCATGGGCTGGAACCAGCCCGCCGTGCCGCGGAAGGAGAGGTAGTTGGTGTAGGCCTCGATCGGGGCGGCGCGAGCGGCCTCGGGCAGGCGGAGGTTGAGGCCCCATGCCCAGACGAAGCCGGCGATGGGGATGATGGTGAGCATGCCGAGGAGGAGGGGGAGGGCGATGCGTTTGGCGCGGTGGGCGGCGAAGCTGCGGGCGCCGTCGCGGGCGAGGAGCATGCAGCCGAAGAAGCCGGCCATGAGGAAGAAGGCTTCCATGCGGAAGAGGTGGATGACGGAAAAGGCGACGATGAAGACGGGGCTGGAGGCGGGGTCGTCGGCGGCCCAGAGGGGGAAGACGTCGGGCCAGTAGGCGAGGGTGGCGTGCAGCGCGATGCCGAGGAGCATCGCGATGGCGCGGAGGGCGTCGAGGGCGTGGAGGCGCTCGGAGTGGGCGGGAGGTTGGGGAGAACTCATAGGGGCAAGGGTAGCGTGAGGAAGAGGAGACCGGGGGGACGCAACGCCGGTGCGGTGGCGATGCTCGCGGTGTTCCGGGTCGTGGTGCCTGCGGGCGCGGCAAGTTGATTCTGTCCAGCGCGGCCTCGGCGCTGGTGGTCGTTATTCGTCTTCGGCGAAGTAGAGTTCGTCGCGGAGGGCTTTGAGGTTGTCGGCCTGCTCGTTGTATCCGGCTTGCGCGGCGGACTTGGCCATCTCCTGGAAGAGCTGGTCGAGGTAGGCGTTGGCGTCGAAGTAGGAGACGGTGCGGCCGCGGCGGCCGCCCTGGCGCTCGATGATGTAGTGCTCCTGGAACACCCACTCGTGGTGCTGGTCGAGCCATGTGGTGTAGAGGGAGCCGTGTGTTTTGTAGTCGGGGAGTGCCTCGAGTGCGACGAGGACTTCGCCGTGCATGTCCACGGCTTCGTCGTCGCGGTTCATGTTGGCGACGATGAGGCCTACGCAGAGCAGGCCGACGGCGATAAGGCTTCCGATTGCGCGTGATCCCATGATGTGCTCCGGCTCGGTGTCCCCGCGGCGAGTGCTGCGCCCCCGAGCCGCGGTCCCCCGGGGTGCGTGAGATTAGGGTAACAATCTAAGGTGGCCGGGTCCAGACCCATTGGGGCGGACCGGCGGGGACGTTGGACTTCGATATTAGTTCGTTGAGGTCTCGGGGGGCCCGGTGAGGGACACTGCACGCTCTGGCGGGGCGGGGGGCGGGGCGGGGCGGGAAGATAGGGAATGAGGCGGGGGTCCCCTCGCTTGCGCGAGGGGCTCTGTGAGGAAGGGTGTCAGGGCCTCCTCGCTTGCGCGAGGGGCTCTACGGGGACGGCCGTCAGCGGGCGCGGAGGCGGACGAGGTCTCCGTCTTCGTCGAGTTCGATGGGCTTTTCGAAGAGGCGCGTTGCGCTTGGGAGTTCGAGGATGACGAGCGCGGCGCGGGCTTCGCGGGAGAGCAGGTCGGGGTCGGCCATCATCTCGCGGATCTCCGGCTCGGTGAGGTAGAAGTCCCACACCTGCGGCGGGCCGGGCGCGGTGAGGAACGCCTCGGATGCGCGCTTCTGGTGGATCAGTTCGTCGCCGTAGCCCATGCGGATGGTCATCATGTCGGTGAGCCGCTCGTAGGCACGCACCCACGGACGCTGCCTGCCGTGCGGGTAGCGCATGGCCTCGGCGTAGCGTTGGCCGAGCGTCATGAGTTCGGTCCGCGGCATGCGGGCGTAGTGCAGTGCGTGCATCAGCTCGTGGGCGGCCAGACCGTGCAGGATCTCGTCGAGGTTCTCGTAGTCGTCCAGCAGGAGCCGCTTGTTGATCAGGACTCTGGAGCCGGAGACCTCGGCGGCGCCGGAGAAGGCGGGTGTGGTTTCGCCGAGGCCCTGCAGGTCGGTCACCACCACGTGGACGGTGACATCGTCGAGCGCGTAGCGGACGCGGACGTCCTCCATGGCCCGGCCGATGCGCCAGAGCTGGCGTCGGATCTGTTTTTCTTCGGACGGGGTGGCGGCTTTGACGCGGTAGAGCGTGTCGCCGCGGCGGGTGTTGATGCAGCCGGAGCTGGCGATCAGCACCAGAGCGATCGCGCAGGCCGCGATCGATTGACTCACACGGGGAAGCACGGGGCGAGGCTACCGGGTGGGCCGGGCAATAGCAAACCGGCGAATGTCGCTTGGGGCCGTGGGTGCCGCTGGTAGACTCGCGGCATGACACTTGACTACTCGTATCCGTACTCGTCGCAGCGTGCCCCGGTCTTTGCCCGCAATGTGGTCTCGACGAGCCATCCGCTCGCGGCCCAGGCGGGGCTGGAGATGCTGCGGAAGGGTGGCAACGCAATAGATGCCGCGGTGGCGACGGCGATGGCGCTGACTGTGCTCGAGCCGACGAGCAACGGGATCGGTTCGGACAACTTCGCGCTGGTGTGGACCGGCGGGGGCCTGCACGGGCTGAACGCGTCGGGGCGTGCGCCGGTGGGGCTGCGGCGGGAGCGGTATGACGGGATGGAGTCGATCCCCTACTACGGCTGGGACGGGGTGACGACGCCGGGTGCTGTGTCGGGGTGGGTGGCGCTGTCGAGTGAGTTCGGCTCACTACCGATGTCGGTGCTGGCCGAGCCTGCGGTGCGGTATGCGCGGGAGGGCGCGATCGTGCCGCCGGAGGTGGGTGGCGGTTGGGGACGGACCGCGGCACGCGGGTATCGGGGGGAGGCGTTCAGGGCGTGGCACGAGACGTTCGCGGCCGGGGGGCGCGGGCCGCGGATTGGTGAATTGGTGAAATTGCCGGATCATGGCGACACGCTGGAGGCGATCGGGGCGACGAACGGGAAGGCGTTTTATCAGGGCGCGCTGGCCGAGCGGATCGACGCGGCGGCGGTTGCAGGCGGTGGCGATCTGCGCGCGGCGGACCTTGCTGCGCACGAGGCGCGGTGGGTGCGGCCGATCTCGACGGAGTATCACGGGTGGCGGCTGCACGAGATCCCGCCGAACGGGCAGGGGCTGACGGCGCTGATCGCGCTGGGAATCCTGCGGCGGTTCGGTTTGGAGGAGATGCACCCGGACAGCGCGGAGAGTCTGCACATCGGCATCGAGGCGATGAAGCTGGCGTTCGCCGATGCGCACCGGTACATCGCGGACCCGGCGTTTATGGATGTGACTGTCGAGCAGTTGCTGGACGAGGCGTATCTGGCGGAGCGCGGGGCGATGATTGATCGCGGGCGTGCACAGGACTTTGACCACGGGACGCCGAAGGAGGGCGGGACGGTGTTGCTGACGGCTGCGGATGCGGCGGGGAACATGGTGAGCATGATCCAGAGCAACTACACCGGCTTTGGGTCGGGGATCGTGGTGCCGGGGACGGGGATCAGCTTGCAGAACCGTGGGTGTTGCTTCTCGCTGGAGAAGGGGCACCCGAACGAGGTGGCGGCGGGGAAGCTGCCGTATCACACGATCATTCCGGGGTTTGTGACCAGGGCGGGGGCGGACGGGAACGACGAGCCGGTGATGGCGTTCGGCGTGATGGGCGGGTTCATGCAGCCGCAGGGGCACGCGCAGGTGCTGATGCGGATGGCGGACCACAACCAGAACCCGCAGAGCGCGCTGGATGCGCCGCGGTGGCAGGTGAGCACGGGCGTGAAGGTGACGGTGGAGCCGGGCTTCGATGCGGGGGTGTATGACACGCTGCGGGACATGGGGCACGATGTGACGGTGCCGAGGCGACGGAACGCGAGTCAGGGCAGGGGGCAGGTGATCTATCGGCTGGAGGATGGGTATGTGGCGGGGTCGGATTTGCGGTGTGATGGGCAGGCTGTGGGGTATTAGAGCGGACTAGACAGGGGGGATGAGCCGCGGGGACCAGGGGCTGCGCCCCTGGCAACGGTCGTGCGCTCCTCCGGAGCGAAGAGCGGAGAACACGTGAGAGGGTGCGGATGGACTTGCTTGATCGACTGCTCGGGCACGACGCGTGGACGACGGGGCTGTTGCTTGCGCGGTGTGAGGGACTGACTGACGAGCAGCTGGACCTGGACGTCGACATCGGGCATCGGACGGTGCGGCGGACATTGGACCATCTGATCTGGAACATGCAGGCGTGGGGCAACGAGATGGCGGGGCGGCCGGTGGGCGAGCGGGGCGGGTCGTCGCTGCAGGAGTTGCGCGCGCGGCTCGATGTGGGGGCGGCGGTATTGGCGGAGGTGTCGCGGGGTGTCGCGGCACGCGGGGCGTGGGACGAGGTGTGGGTGCCGGCGGAGGACGGGCCGCGGATGGAGCGGACGTATGGCGGGACGATTGCGCACGTGATCACGCACAGCATGCACCACCGGGCGCAGGTGCTGTATATGTTGCGGGTGCTGGGGCTGAAGGACCTGCCCGAGGGCGATGTGCTCACGTGGGAGGCGCAGGTTCGCGGCGGTGCCTGAGCGCGGACGGAGTGTTGTGCATGTTGCCACCGGGTGTGAAGACGTTGAAGGCGATCCGGCGGCAGCGGGACCCGGTGACGCGGGTGCACGAGGCGAAGCGGTTGCTCGAGTATCTGCTGGACGCGATGACGCCGGGGCTGACGGACGGGCGTGGGCGTGAGGCGTTTCTGGGCGACATGGTGCGCGCGCAGGAGGGGTGCTTCTCGAACGTGCGGGACGTGATGTTTGCGATCGGGGTGCGGAACCGGCTGGACCATCCGTCGGTGCGTGAGGAGCCGCCGAAGGCCGATGAGATCGAGCGGGCGGGGTGGCACCTTGTGCGTGCGGTGGAGGAGGTGCTGCCGCACGCGCCGGGGGAGGTGGCTCGGGAGGCGGGGTATCGGCGTGCGGGTCTGGTCGGGCGGGTGCTGGGGCGGGTGATTGGGCGTGGATAGAGGGGTGCTGCGGCCGGGGCATCGTCGTGTAGACTCCCCGGATGCATGCAACACACTCGCGGGGGTTCACGCTGATCGAGTTGCTGGTGGTGATCGCGATCATCGCGCTGTTGATCGGGATATTGCTCCCGGCGTTGGGCGGTGCGCGAGAGGCGGCGCGGCAGACGGCGTGCCTGAGCAATCAGCGGCAGATCGGCACGGCGCTGATGATGTACGCCGATGACTTTGATGAGTGGATGCCTCGGGCGGCGGGCGGCGAGAACGAGATGAGCTGGCCCCGGGCCTCACGGGCGTACATGGACCCGCAGGCTGATCTGGACAGCGAGATCGGCGACTGGTGGGAGGGTGCGGAGTATCTGCGTGATCCTTCGCGGAACGACGCGGACGGGCACCGGATTCACTATGTGAACAACGGGCTGGCGTTTGACCGCGACGGGGACTTTTCCGGCGACAAGGCGTGGACGCGGCTGAGCACGGTGCCGTTCGCGTACGACACGCTGTATCTCACGTCGTATACCGACGACCCGAACGGGACGTACTACCGGCAGCTCTATCGGCCGAACTCGACGGACTGGCGGATCGCGATCTACTACGACGTGTGGCGGCGGGTGCACGTGACGGGGAACGACAACGTGCGGCGGATCGATCCGCGGCGGCATGGGGACGGGGCGAACGCGATCTTCCTCGACGGGCACGCGGTCTTCAAGAAGGCGGAGTGGATTCTGGAACCGGCCAACTGGAACGACGGGGTGTACACCGACTGACACGGGCGCGCGGGCGGCCCCTCAACAGAAGCAGAAAGCGACAGAACATGCACGAGCGCACACCGGGCGATGTCGACGGGTTCATGGAGTGGGTCGGGCGGCGGAATCCGCATGAGCCGGAGTTTTTGCAGGCGGTGGAGGAGGTTGCCGAGTCGGTGGTGCCGTTTCTGGCGGACCACGACGCGTATCGGGACGCGAGAATTCTGGAGCGGCTGACCGAGCCGGACCGGATGGTGACGTTCCGTGTGAACTGGGAGGACGACGCGGGGAACGTGCGGGTGAACCGCGGGTATCGGGTGGAGTTTTGCGGCGCGATCGGGCCGTACAAGGGCGGGCTGCGGTTTCATCCGACGGTGACGGCGAGCGTGCTGAAGTTTCTGGGGTTTGAGCAGGTATTCAAGAACAGCCTGACGACGCTGCCGATGGGCGGCGGGAAGGGCGGGTCGGACTTTGACCCCAAGGGCAAGAGCGACCGTGAGGTGATGCGGTTCTGCCAGGCGTTCATGAGCGAACTGTTCCGGCACATCGGGCCGGACACGGATGTGCCGGCGGGCGATATCGGCGTCGGGGGACGCGAGATCGGCTACCTGTTCGGGCAGTACCGCAAGCTGGCCAACGAGTTTACGGGTGTGCTGACGGGCAAGGGGTTGAGCTATGGCGGCAGCCTGATCAGGACGGAAGCGACGGGGTACGGCGCGGTGTATTTCGTCAAGCAGATGCTCGAGCAGGCGGGCGAGAGCATCGAAGGGAAGAAGGTCGCGGTATCGGGCTCGGGGAACGTGGCGATCTATGCGGTGGAAAAGCTGATCGAGCTGGGAGCGAAGCCGGTGACGATGTCGGACTCGAAGGGGTTTGTGCACGACCCCGACGGGATCGACACGGAGAAGCTCGCGTTTGTGAAGGAGCTGAAGGAGGTCCGGCGGGGAAGGATCAGCGAGTATGCGGAGAAGTACAAGAGCGCGACGTTTGATGAGGGAAGGCCGTGGGGCGTCGATGTGGACGTGGCGATGCCGTGTGCGACACAGAACGAGCTGGAGGTCGAGGGAGCGAAGCGATTGATCGCCAACAAGGTGCACGTGGTGGCCGAGGGTGCGAACATGCCGACGACGGCGGAGGCTACCGAAGCGCTGCACAAGGCGGGCGTGCTGTTTGCGCCGGGCAAGGCGACCAACGCGGGCGGCGTGGCGGTGTCGGGGCTGGAGATGTCGCAGAACTCGGTACGGACGAGCTGGTCGCGCGGGGAGGTGGACGAGAAGCTCCGCAGGATCATGTCGGACATTCACGAGAAGTGCGTCGAGCACGGGGGCGGCGGGAAGACCGTGGACTATGTCCGCGGGGCGAATATCGCGGGGTTTGTCAAGGTCGCGGACGCGATGCTGGCGCAGGGGCTGGTGTAGCGAGGCGGCGGGGCGCCGCTCATCGGAATGCGGGGGATGATCGCGGGACGCTTGTGCGTTGATACGCTTGCAGACATGGCCAGGTCTTCGACTCCAGCACCGCTCGATGGCGAGGCGTTTCTTCGGATCGCCAAGGCGCTGTCTGATCCGAATCGGCTGGAGATCCTCGAGCGGGTCGCGGCGGAGGGGGACATCACGTGTGCGGACCTGCTGGGATCGTTTTCGATTTCGCAGGCGACGATGAGTCACCATTTGCGGGAGCTGCGCGAGGTGGGGCTGCTGGCGTGCGAGAAAGAGGGCAAGTGCGTGCGGCTGCGGCTGGTGGCGGGGGCGATGGCGGCGTATCGCGCAGAGCTGGCGAGGCGGATCCCGGGCTGACCGGGTGGCGGCGCGGGCGAGCCCCCCACTCTTCACATGAATTCCGGCCCCTGAAACTGCCTTCTGAGACTCTCAGGGCTGTTTTTTGCCGTGCGGTCTGGTTTTCTCGTCGGGCCGAAATACATCGATGAGTGTCGAAGTATGTCCTCATGCTGACGCATCGATGTGCGTCGAAATGAGACTCCGGGGCCGACCCCACGGAACGGGACTATGGCAAGCAGAAGCGAACGCAGCGTGGTGGTCGTCAACGGGAACGCGCTGTCCTCGTCGGGCCAGATCGGGACGTAGGGCGGGGACGGATCGGGCGTCCGGGCGGAGCGGGCCGGACGCGGACAGACCAAACGCAAGGACTCCTCCTTCGGTGTGAAGTCGGACGGCCCGGGTGTGTGTTGCACCCGGGCTGTTCGGCTGCGCGCGCGGTGTGGTCAGGTGTCGGTGGAGAGTCGGAGCCGCGGCCTCCAGAGGGGCGAGGCGTCGATGTCGGTAAAGAGTTCGTTTGTGGCTGCGTGAAGGTGGCGCTGGCGGGACGCGGCGGCCCGGGGGCACGGCCAGATGCGCCCGCAGACGGAGGATCGGTCGCGTTGGGTGAGGCCGGTTTCCGGGCGTAGCGCAACGAGGCGCTTCGATGCGATGCGGAGCCCCCGCCGCAACGCTTCGGCCTTTACAACAACTGCCCAGCCCATGGATCCCCTCTCGTCCGGTTCTCTCGTCCGGCCGTTATCATCGACGGCGCGCAACAGTTGAATGGACAATTAGGGTATTTTTACGCGCGACGGTCTACGCACGCGTTATCACCGGGGACTTGGTGATTCGGTGTGGTTGAGGCGTGGCGGGCTTGGGTGTTGGAGACTCAGCCCAGCAGATCGCGCAGAAATTGCGCGATTGGGCCTCGGTCACCGGCGGCTGCGAGCCGGGAGCGTTGGGCTCGGAGGTAGGCGGTGTGCTTCTCGAGCGCGGCGCGGTCGGCCGGGGACAGGGTGGTCACGGCGGACCTGTTGGTCAGGTCGATGAGAGTGGCGGCGGCGTCGAGGATGGTGAGCTGGGCGAGCCACGGGTCGTCGGGCGAAGCGTGCTCGGTCCAGAAGGGGATGGCCTCGGCGAGGATCTCGCGGGCGCGGGCGGTGCGTCCGTCGCGCAGGAGCCAGAGGGCGAGGGAGGGCTCGGTGAGGCGGGCCTCGAGGCTGTCGGGGCCGGCGGCAGCGCGGGCGTCGGCGCGGACCGATTCGAGCAGGTCGATGCGGGTGGCCCAGAGCGTGCTGAGGGCGGCGGGGTCCTCCATGAGCGAGGGGCCGTGGGCCCACTCGAGGACCCAGAGCGAGGTGAGGACTTCGGCGGCGAGGCCTTGTTCCTTGGCGGCGCCGAAGCCGGACATGAGGCGGCGGAGGCTGTCGAGGGCGCGCTTGCGCCACGCGGTGTCGGCCTCGATGCGGGCGCGTTCGACGGCGAGTTCGGCGGCCTGGGCGGCGTTCTGGTCGGCGAGCTGGCGCGACTGCTCGAGGCTCGCGGCGGCGGCGATGCCTCCGGCGAGGGCGAGCACGATCGCGGCGGTGGTGAGTGGGCGGCGGCGAACAAGGAGCGTGGACCGGTGCCAGGGGCCGGGGCGGGCCGACTCGATGGGGCGCTTAGCGGCCCAGGCGCGGAGGTCGGCGGCGAGGACGCCGGCCGAGCCGTAGCGCTCGTGGAGCAGCGGTGCCAGTGCGCGGAGTGTGATGGTGCGGAGGTCGCGGTCGACGCGTGCGGCGCGCAGCTCGCGCTCGATGCGGTGGGTGTCGAGACCGCCGCGGTCGGAGAGGCTGCAGATGGCTTCGGCGGAGTTTCGTCCGGCGACGGGGCTGCCGGTGAGCATCCAGAAGAGGGTTGCGCCGAGTGAGAAGATGTCGGAAGAGGGCATGAAGGATTCGCGGTCGAGGCGGAAGAGCTCGGGGGCCATGAAGGCGAGCGTGCCGCGGGCGATGGAGGGGGAGTCGCTGGTGAACGCGGCGTCTGGTGCGCAGGTGGTGGAGGCCCCGAAGTCGGCGATCTTGAGTGTGCCGTCGGGGGCGATGAGCAGGTTGGCGGGCTTGATGTCGCAGTGGACGAGGCCCGCGGCGTGGATGGCCTCGAGGCCGTCGGCGGCCTGGGCGATGAGGGAGACGAACTCGCGGCGGGTACGCCGGGTGATGCCGGGGCCGTGGCTCTCGAGAGTGGAGCCGGCGACGAGTTCCTGCACGGTGAAGGCCTGGCCGTCGTCGGTGACGCCGCAGTCGAGGACGCGGATGACGTTTCGGTGCTGGACGCGGCGTGCGTTTCGGGCCTCGGCGAGCCACCGGCCGACGTCGAGGGGTGAGTCGGCGCGGGAGACTTTGATGGCGACGGGGGCTTCGCTCTGGGTGGAGGCGAGGCGGGTGTCGCTGGCTTCGTAGACGGTGGAGCAGCTGCCGCGGCCGAGCGTGCGGATGATGCGGTAGCGTCCCTCGCCGAGTGTGCGGCCGGTGAGTGGGATTGGCTGTGGTGCGTCGGCGTGGGGTCGCTCGGGGCCTTCGCGGGTGAGAAACTCGACGAGTCGGTGCGCGTCTTCGGGGGTGGCGCCGAAGCCCTTGTCGGGGCGGAACTGTCCGGCGAAGCTAGCCATCGGCGTCGCTCCGGGCCTGTGTGGCCTTGCCGACGAGCCTCAGCCAGCGTGTACGGATGACGGCGGCGGAGACGCCGAAGGCGGCTGCGACCTGGCGGTGGAGCAGGCCGTTGGCGCGGAAGCGGACGAGTTGGAGTTCTTCGGGGTTGAGCCGGAGGGAGTCGAGGTTGCGACGTTCGGCGGGCTCGGATGGCTGCACGACCATGTTGTCGCGGGAGGCGTGGGCGTCGCGGGTGAGGGTTTCCCGGACATTGTGGTCTCGGACGGTGGCCCGGGCGTAGTCGGAGAGTGCCTCGAGCATGATCTCGTGGAGGATTCGTGCGATGTCGCGTGCGGCCTGGCTTCCGTCGAGGGAGACGAACTGGTCGGCGCGACGCTGCACGGTGGAGAAGAAGTCGCTGGAGTCGTAGAGGCGGTGATCGCCGGCGGCCATCTTGGCGCGGAAGCTCTGTTTGATGGCTTCGCGGTGGGCGTGGATGAAGTCGGCGACGCGCATTCGGCGGTCGTACGGCTGTTCCGAGAGATGGATTGCGAGGGATTCCACGTGGATATACCGGCTGCGGGCGGCGGTTCTCAAACCCCCCGGCTTGCCACCGGGCGGAGAGTGTGCACAATGCAGCGTCGAGCACGGATTCACGCTCGGCGCACAAGCCACGGAAACGGCATCGCTGACGAGCCGTCCGGGACCTTCTGGTCTGCGGACGAGTTATCGGAAAGAGATTGCCGTGAACGTGAAAAGTCGAGAGTGCGCGCGTGGGACGTCGGGCGGGGCTGGCGTGAGGGGTCGTGCCGCGGGGCTCGGTGTGGCGGCCATGGTGATGCTGGCGAATGCGTCGGTGGTCTTCGGTCAGTCGATAGAGGAGGCTCCGGCGGGGGATCCGATCGAGGAGACCTGGCGGTACTTGGTGGAGTTGTTCCGGATGGTGCTTGGTCTGTAGGGCAGCGGGCTCGGCGGGCACCCCGGCTGGACCGCGCGGGCGGCGAGAGTCTGCACAAAGGCGTTTGTCCCCATGACCACACCCGCACTCTGCGCGATCGGCTGGAATCGGTTCTTTGAGGAGCAGCTCGCGTCGATCGACGTCGCGGGGTTTGTTTTGGCGCGCGTGTCGGCGCACCACGGCTCGCAGGTGGAGTTGTACGGCGAGGACGGCGAGTATCGAGCCCCGGTGCGGTCGGCGGAGGCTGCGGGGAAGGTGGCGGTCGGCGACTGGCTGGTGCTGAACGCGGCGGACGGTCGGGCGATACGTCGGCTGGAGCGCAAGACGGTGCTCGCGCGCAAGGCTGCGGGCGAGGAGGCCAAGGCGCAGATCCTCGTGACGAACGTGGACACGGTGTTCATCGTGAGTTCATGCAATGAGGACTTCAATCTCGCGCGGCTGGAGCGGTATCTGGCGATGGCGCTGCAGGCGGGGGCGACGCCGGTGGTGGTGCTGACGAAGGCGGACCTGTGTGAGGACCCGGCGGCGCTGGCCGAGCGGGCGCGGGGGCTGCACCCGGGGCTGGCGGTGGAGGTGATGGACGCCCGGCGGCCGGAGCAGGCGGAGGTGCTGCGGGCGTGGTGCGGGCCGGGGCAATCGGTGGCGCTGCTGGGTTCGTCGGGCGTGGGCAAGTCGACGCTGGCGGGGGTGCTGGGGGCGGGGGATCTGGCGACGGGGGGGATCCGCGAGAAGGACGGCAAGGGGAAGCACACGACGACGTCGCGCTCGCTGCACCTGTTGCCGACGGGCGGGGTGCTGGTGGACAACCCGGGGGTGCGGGAGTTTCAGCTCGGGGAGTGTGACGAGGGCGTCGCGGACCTGTTTGAGGATGTGCTGCGGGTGATTGCCGAGTGCAAGTTCAGCGATTGCCGGCACGAGGGGGAGCCGGGGTGCGCGGTGCGGGCGGCGATCGAGTCGGGCGAGCTGGACGAGCGGCGGTACGCGAGCTTTGTGAAGCTGCAGGAGGAGCAGGCGCGGAATGCTCGGACGCTGGCGGCGCGGCGGGAACGGGAGCGGAAGCAGGGGAAGACGTATAAGGCGGCGGTGGCGAGGAAGCGGCGGAGGGGGTGAGGGGGGTGCGACATCGCGGGGCATAGCCCCGCACACTGCAGGGACCGCGCCGTTGGATAGTGGTGGCGTTGCACGGGACATGCTCGGAATGTCGGGCCGGTCTCATTGGCGTGCTTCGGACACATGTTGCACGGTGCAGTCGTGCGGACTCCAAACGCGGTGAGTTCGCTTAGTGCGGGGATGCGTCACAGGCGGCAACATGGGATCGCATTGGCCGCTTCGACGATCGTGAGCTGCGCGTCCACTGTGCTGCTCAGCCCGGAACCTGAGCAACCAATGCGTCAAGGCATATGGCCAAGAGAACGGGATCCGAGAACCCGCTCAGACCCGACGTCTATGAGCCCTGCCGGCTCCCCATCACTCCCTCGGCTCCGCAAACCCGAGCCGCTTTGACAACAACTTGTCGAGACCAGCATAGCTCTTCAGTGCCCATGTACCGCATTCGCCTTCGATCGCAGGCACTTCTCGCCCGTACTCATCGACAGTACATCCTTCCAACGGCCCGAGCACACGAAAGCTGTGATGCGCCAACACCTGCTCCGGTTCAAGGGGTGCTCGCACAACGGTCTCAAAGTAGCCGCGGCTCCATCCAAGAGAATTCGTAGCGGCCGGAGGCAGAAGCAAACACTCTTTATCCAGCACCGGCACCAAGTGCTTGTCCTTCGATGTGGCATCGAACAGATACACCAACAGGCACCCGGGCATTCCTCCCATGACGGCATCTGTGCGGATTACCCGACCGTATCGAAACAACCCGTCTGGCATCAAATATGTAAACACATCACCGGCGCGAGGCCGTTTTCGTGAAGGACTTAGCACTGCCATATTCGTCGTTGGGCGAGTCATATTCCAAATGCCATTGCGTCGACCGTGGGACTCGGCGGAGCGTGGAGGGCGGATGAGGAGGCGATGGGCTGGGGAGAGGAAGCTTCTGCAGTAAGCTCGTCGAGGCCGAGGGTTTCGCAGATGCGCCCCTCCACACCGGCGAACGTGGTGGCTGCGTGGATGCCGCAGGGACTGGAGTAGGCACAGGGTTCGCAATACTCTGTGAAGTGGTCTGACACCGTCTTCGTCAAATCAGACTCGATCTGCCATCCGGTCAGACTGCGGAAGCAGTGCCGATCGGGCACACGGTCGAACGTGATCGAGACCGGCTCGGAGACATCGAAGAGTCCGTAGGTCCAGACCTGCCGCGAGACGAGGAGCGGGGGCACGAGCAGGTCGTCGTGCGTGTAGATCCGGTCGGGGTCGCCCGGGCGGAAGATGTAGACCACGAAACAGTCCCAGTCGCCGCCCTCGGCGAGGAAGGCGTCGTCCTTGGCGACGTAGCCGAGGAGGTGGTCGCCGGTGGAGAGATGGACGCGGAAGGCCATGCCGGCCTTGATGCGTTTGCGGCTGCCTTTGACGAAGCGGATGGACACTCGGCTGCAGGATACACGCGCCCAGGGCTTGACCTCGACTCATGCCGGTGGGGCCTGTCGCGGCGAGGGCGTACGGAGTCGGGAAGGACGAGTTGCCACGGCGGGGCGGGTCTGCGCGCGCAGCGTCAGGGAGTGCCGTAGAGGATCGGGGTGAGATCCAGCTGTCTGATCTTGTGCTTCATGAGCTCGCGGGCGAGGTCGCCCCGCAGCCATGGCCGGCGCTCCGGGAATCTTTGGACATGCCCGTCTGCAAAACGAACGAGATCGCCCTCCCAGAACGGGCACAGCGGCACCGGCGGGCATGTGCTTGCATCGAACTCCTCCCGCAGCAGGCTGTACTGCCGACCACCCGGAGGATCGCTGAACGCCGTCAAACGGGGTCCGCCGCACTCAGGGCACTGCGTGCGCTCCGCGCGGTGGACGGTGAGTGCGTGGGGCGAGACAGGAGTATCGGGGCACAGCTGCCAATACGGCTGCTCAAGCTTGCTCTTGCCGATTGGCTCGACCTGCCGGAGCGGTAGTACGTCCTTGCAGCTTGAGCTCAGGGCTTCGGCCAACGTGTCGGCGATGAACAGGAAGATGTTCTGTCCGATCCAGATGCTCGCGAACTTGCCGGCCTTGTTCAGCTCGGCTGCGGGGATGCGCAGGGACCCGTCCTGCACAGCGCCTGCGCCGCACTTCGGGCATGCGCGAGACGTGTCGACATCGCAGATGTGGCAGACTCCCGCGATATCGTTTCCTCCCTGCGGGAACGCGATACAGCGTCCGGTGTGAATCACTGAGAAGAGAGGGGCTGTGTTCACTTCATCCGCGGAGTACATACATTTGACGAGCCGCACATCCCAGTCCGGGGAAATGACCCCGTTGTTCACTCCCTCGCTCATCTCTGCTTGCCATGAATCATCGCCCAGAGGAACGAGCAGGCGCATGTCCGGCCCACCCCACCATAGCTCGACGACGTACTCCTTGATCCGCCAGTGATCGTACAGCTGGCTCAACGTCGAGCTTCGTCGCGCCGTTGGCCTGAAGATGATCTCGAGCAGTTCGTTCATGCGTATTTCGTAATGCTGTCTTGCTGCTCACTCGATCGCCCGATTAGTGTGCGCCCGCATTTCACGTACCCTAGCTTGGCTGCGTACCTCATTCTCGCACTGTCTCCCGCACACGCCGGGGAGCCGCCGGGGGGGGACTATCGCGGCCGCTGGCCGGGCGGGTAGCACGGGAAGTCCGGAACCTGACCGAAGCCCGACGGCGGGCGGAGGGTGCCGTCCCAGCCGGGATCGTTTGGGAGGGTCCATCCGTCGGCCGGCTCCTTGAGCACGGGGATCTTATAGAGGCGAAGATCAGGGAAACGTTGCCTGAGCTTCAGGTCGGCCGCGAGAGGCTTTGAGACGAACACGTCTCCGTTACAGTCCACGACCACCTCACGCTGCCGGATATCGGCTTCCACGAATGCTTCCGACGAACTGCCGAACTCCTGGATCCTGCCGCAGCCGGGACAGGCGTAGTGCCCGGTCTCGCTCTGCGCGTCGAGCTGCGTCAGCCCACGATGCGGATACGCCTGTGAGCGTCTCGGTACCTGCAGTGTGAAGAAGGGGAGCTTCTGTTCCCTAGCGCCCTGACGATGCAGACACTGTCCCCACACAGCCTCGGGAATCCACTCGGCCAGAACTTCGCGCAGATCCTCACGGTAGAAGGTGACGGGGCACGCCATCGTGCCTCCACTGGTTCCCTCGAATGCGCCGATGAGCACTGGCTCGATAGGTGTCGGTTCCAACTGATGCTCCGCCGTTGGGAACGCGCAGCAATTGCAGCGGACCGTGCTCCAGTACCACGTCGCCCACGATTCGTCGGCGCGGAAGCCCTCGCCGTACTTGAAGCGATTGAACTTGGAGTAGACCTGCCCGTATGTCGTGCTGCTACGGGAGGGCGGTTTCGAGTGCATTATGTACTCTCTTGATACCATGCTTGTCATTAGATGGTACGGTCGCGCTTCATAATGTGTTGACCGCACGAGGGGGCATCGGTTCGGGTGCGAATGCTGCGGCGGCAGCGTTTGGAGCTGAAGCGGCCCCAGTCCGCGACGTTGCCCCGGTCCGGGGCATCAGCCCCGGGTGAGGCTCGCCTTTCTGGAGTAGGCACCGGTGGCGGGAGGGTTCGAGGTCGGCCCAGATCCCAGACGCAGACGACCAGGCCGCGATGTTCGTGGCCCGGGGGTGCTGCCCGCGCCGGATCAGGGAGAACGTGGGGTAGGGTTCGGCGTGCCGGTGATTGCAGTCCCGAACCGGCGAACCCCGCACGGCCGGGGCCTTGCTGGTGGTGGTATCCTGTGCAGTCGCGGCTTCTTTGCCACACCCGCCTGCGCTGCAGTCGACAACCGAGCGGGTAGAGTCAGACGCAACGGTCGAGCGGCCTTGGAGGCAGAACCGCTGGACAATCACGCTTCGTTGCACGAAGCCCCCGTGGCTCAGTTGGATAGAGCATCGCTTTCCTAAGGCGTCGTCAGCACCGCCCCACTATTGCCCCCGAGGGCCAAGAATCGGCGATTCCGGCCCGTCACGGGGGGGGTCGCGACGACACCCGGGATGGTCCCGGGTGGTTCCGGTTGTGCCCAGTTGCAGGTGTCGGCGGAGGTGTCGGCGAACCGGGGCCGTGCACCGCGCCGGGGCCCGTTCTCAAGGGTCCAAAAACCCCGTCCACCCCCAGGAGCCCGTGATGGCCTACCTGCGCAGACTGGTCGAGCGCATGTACCTCGCGATTATGCAGGCGACGCACGCGGACCTCGCGAGGCAGATCGAGTACCTCCACGTCGAGAACCGGATCCTGGGCAAGAAGCTCGGGGCCGAGCTCAAGGTCACCGCGGCCGAGCGGACGACGCTGCTCGAGCTGGCGTCGCGGGTCGGCCCGGCGCTGCGGGACCGGATCTCGATCGTCGCCTACGGCACTTCCCGGCGGTGGGTGCGCGAGGCCTAGAGCCCCGGCCGAGGTTGGGCCGGCAATACACATTGAACATTGGGCTCGTCATCTGAAACTCAGGCCGCGAGTTGATACGGCGTGAATGCGCTCTTCGCAAGGAAGGCTCGAAGTGCGGCGACTGAGTCAGCGTCGATCTTCTTGCCAGCATTCATGTCAAGGATGTCGAAGACTTGTCCGTCCGACATGTCTTTGCGATAGGGCCGCCTTGCAGCAAGCGCCTCGTACATATCGGCAACAGCGAGAATCCTATCGGAGATTGTGAGTCCTGTCGCATCGATCCCTTGGTGATAGCCAGAGCCATCGAGTTTCTCGTGGTGATTTGCAGCGAGATCGGTAAACGACGCGAAACACTCCGAGCGGCTCAGGATGCGGTGGGTAAACTCGGGATGCCGCTGCAGGGCCTTGAGTTCATTGTCGGTGAGTTTGCCGGGCTTGTCGAGGATCGTGTTGCTTACGCCGAGTTTGCCGATGTCGTGCAGGAGCCCGGCGCGACGAAGCCGGGCGAGATCATACTCTGGCAGACCCATCTCACGACCGATGCCAACCGCCACATCTGACACGCCCTGCGAGTGACACGCTGTCCACGGACTCTTGGCGTCGATTACCAAGGCGAAGGCTTCGCAGACTTGATCGAGCAACGCGTCATCGCCCATGATCACGAGGTCCTTGGGTTCCAGGGCTGCGAGATACTCCCTGGGGTCCGGCGACATCACCTTCAACCAAAACTCCGTGTCCTTCGCGATCGATACGAATGCTCTAACCAAGTCGGGGTCAAACCATGTTCCGGTGCGTTCACGCACGATCTGCAGCGCGGCGGCAAGCCCGTAGCGAGTGACGAAGACCTCGGAGGTCTGTGCGATGCTCAGCACGCGGGCGAGCCTCGGGATCTTATGCTTGCGGATCCCATCGGGATGTCCCTTACCGTTCCAGTGCTCGTCGAGGTTCCGGATCGCTTGCACGGCATCTTCAGGCAAGTCTAGGTCGCGTGCGATCAATGCCCCACGCTCACACCGGATCTTGACGAGATCCCTTGATGCCTGTGTGCCTCCGACAGCGATTGCCAGAAACTTTGTGAAACGCTCATAGAGGGGAGCAGTCGGTCCGACACTCCGGATGATGTACGGGAGTGACTTGAACGTACTCTGCCAATCAGTGAACTTGAACCCATGCTTGACGATCCGCTCATCAGACCCGAAGAGATAGCAGACCTTTGCAGCGTTACTCGAACATCCCAGGTCTTTCAGTAGGAGAGCGTAGTACAGCGACGAGAGTTCCTGATCCGTGAGCCCGATCTCTCTGCCGATCCGCATACCGATAATGCATGATCGAATTGCGTGGCCTTCTGGCTGCCCCTCGGTAATGTCTAGCGCGTACGACAGCGCTCCAACGATCTCGGACATCGAGACCTGATGGCTGCCGATAGGCTCGACTCTTCGTAGGCGCTTCTCCGAGGGCCGTTCATGCATATCGATGTATCGGTCAGCAATGCAGTCTGGATAACGCTAGCTCGAGTCTAGATCTCATAGTCTGGCCACACCCTGTGGCTATCGGACTCGTAGACACCCGATTGCTCCGAGCACTCCATCCGTCATTCACTGAGCCTTCCCCTCAAAATCATCTGGCTCCAGAGCTGTAGTGCGGCCTGAATCAAGGAGGATTCGGTCATGGCAACAAGGCGTCTTGCGGCAGAGTAGATCGTGGGGAAGCGGCGATTGGCAAAGATCCACCTCTCGAACGGGTTGTCCATCGCGCGGGCGCGCTCGCAGAACGGAATCAACGATAAAATCTACCACCAACGGCATCGCGAGTATGGCCCGATGCTCGACCAAGCCGAGCGGCTCAAGGGTCTGCTGGCCGACGAGGAGCTGGTCAAGACGATCCCTCGCGAGGCAGCCAGCTCAAACTCTGATCCTGGTGCTTCGGCTCCGGGCGGTCCGACAGGTCATGGCCCGCTTGGAAGTGTCGAAGCGTCGGGCGTTGTCGAAGACCAACTGGAACAGCAGGTCGCCCGTTGTGCCGGAGGCGTTGGCCCCCACGTTCCCGTCGCCGTTCACGTCGTCATACCTTCCGGTCTGGTACCCGAGCCCGTTGTAGGTTGAGCCTCCACGGGATCAGGACGTGCTACGTGTTGTTCTTCATGCGCATACACAGCAGGCGGGTGATCGGGTGCAGGTGCACCGACCGGGCCGACAGCGCCTGGTCGGCGAATCAGGTCGGGGCGTTCGTGGCCGCAGCCGAACGGCAGGGGCTGAGGACACCGGGGATCGTGATCCTCGACAAGACACCAAGCCCCGCGTGGAGTTCATCCTTCTGGGCGAGGTAGCGGTCCCGGCCCCCCCATGGGGTCGGCCCATACCCCGAAGAAGACGAACCGGCCCCGGATCTTCTTGGACCACTGGCCGTTCCGGTGGGGGAACAGCGGGAACTTGGGGTAGGGCTTGGCGGGCCGGTCGTCTCCGGCCTACGCGGGGGATCCCTGCTCGGCCGGGGCCCTGCTGGTGGTGGTATCCTGTGGCATCGCCGCCTCCTTGCGACACCCGCCAGCATAGCGGACGACACCCGAGCAGGTGTCGTAGCGGGTGTCGTAGGACATGAGGCCAAGAGATGCCGAAAGTCAAATCGGCTGCAAATTACGGTGTTTTTGCACGAAGCCCCCGTAGCTCAGTTGGATAGAGCATCGCTTTCCTAAAGCGGAGGTCGCAGGTTCGAGCCCTGCCGGGGGTGTTTGGCGAGATTGGGGTGCGGCGGCGGCGGGTCAGAGGCTGAGGTTTTCGCCTCGCCAGGGCTCGCCGGCCTGCCACCAGTAGCGGACGAGGTCGTCGGACTCGCTGAGGCCCATGATCGAGATCACGCCTTGGTTGGACGTGTGGCCGATGACGCCCGCAGCCGGGGGATCGACGTCGGGGATGTAGTCGCTCAGGGTGGTGATGTTCCAGCCGCCGGAGGTGGGTGTCCACCAATAGACCACGACCTTGCCGGCGTCGGTGAGGCCGGAGACGTTGAGGCCGCCCCACGGGGTGACCCAGCTGGCGATGGTGCCCTCGAGGAGGTTGGGGCCGCTGAGGACCTGGTTGAGCTTGGTGAGCTTCCACTGGCCGCCGAAGCTGGGGACCCACCAGACGATGGAGAGGTCGCCGTTGACATCGGTGCCGGCGATGTTGATGCCGTTCCACGGGGTGAGGTAGGCGGAGATCGTGCCCTGGTATCTGGGTGCGCCGGTGACGGCGCTGAGGTTGGAGCTGCGCCAGAGGTCGAGGCCGGGTGCCCACCAGGCTGCGAAGACGTTGCCGTTGGCGTCGAGCCCGGCGATGGTCAGGCCGTTCCAGCCGGTGACGTAAGAGATGAGGGTGGAGCCGTCGAGGGCGGGGAGTTGCTGGCCCTGCGGGGCGAGGTGGTCGGTGGAGAGGTCTTCGAAGCCCCAGGCAGGACGGCCCTGGCTGTCGTTGGTGCCGGTGTGCTGGTAGGTGATGAGGTTGCCGTCGGCGTCGAGGCCGGCGGTGTAGACCAGCCCGGTGCGGGTGGTGAAGGTGACGGGTTTGGAGGCGATGGGTGCGGCGCCGAGCTCGGCGGAGAGATTGCGGACGGACCAGTCGCCGTTCTCGTCCTGGTCGTAGATCGCCAGGCCGGAGGAGGTGGCGCTGACGATGCTCGAGCGGCCGGTGGACGGGTCGAGGAAGGTGGAGAAGCGTCCTTCGGGTGTGGGGCCGCCGGCCTCGCTGATGAGGTCGACGCGTCGCCATGTGCCGTCGGGCTGCTGCAGATAGAGGATGGGCCGGCCGTTGCTGTCGGTGCGGACGACGGTGAAGGTGCCGGAGCTGTCGCTGGTCGCGTCGACGGGCGGGTTCTCGTTGTCGGGGTCGTTGTCGCCATCGCCGGAGCCGTTGTCGCCACCGTCGCCGTCGCCACCGCCATCGCCCCCACCGCTGTCGCCGCCGCCACTGTCGCCGCCGTCGCCGGAGTTGTCCTCACCGGGCGGGGTGATGGTGATGGAGAGCGTGTATTCGCCGGTGCCGCTCTGGTCGGCGTCGGCGACGACGATGAAGTACTGCTCGACGGCTGCGGCGTTCCAGACGACCGTGACGGTGCCGCCTGACTCGGAGTCCGAGTTGAACGTGAGCGGGAGTCCGGCGTCGCTCTGGAGTGTGAGCAGGCTGCGGATCGAGGCGTCGGGAGCGCTGAGTGTGATGGTGAGTTCGCCGGCGATATCGGCGGTGAAGTAGAAGAGGTCGGTGTCGGTGGGCGTGTCGACGAGGCCCGCCTCGGACCCGCGGTGTTCTGCGTTGAGGGCGATGAGCGTGGCGTTGGCGTAGTCGCCGTCGTCGGCGTGGTCGTCGGCGCCTGAGTCGCCACCGTCGGAACCGCCGCCGCCACCGTCTGAGCCGCCGCCGTCGCCCGATCCGCCGCCGTCACTCCCGCCGCCGTCTCCACCACCATCGCCGCCGCCATCGCCGCCGTCACCGCCGTCGTCGGGTTCGGGCTCCTGCAACTGGTCGCGCGTGGTGTCGAGCTTGATGTTCTTGCCGTCGGTGGCGACGGTCTTGACGACCAGCCTCTCGGTGTCGAGGTCGGTGAAGGTGACGATCCAGGAGCCGTCGCCGAGTTCGATCTGGTAGTTGCCCGCGTCGTCTGTGGTGTAGGTCGCGACGATGACGTCGGGTGCGCCCGAGGCCGCGACGTCGATGCGGACGTTGGCGAAGCCCTCGCCGATGGAGTAGAAGTCGTCTTCGTCGGTGTCGGTGTAGACCACACCGAGGAGGCGCGCGATCGAGCCTGCGCCGGGGTCACCGAACATCGCGGTGAAGTGGTCTTCGGCGCTGCCCTGGTCCGTGGCGAAGCCGGGGCCGAGCTGGTCGTAGTGGAAGCTGTCGGTGAAGGTCGTGAACAGGCTGAGGATGTTGACGCGGTTCTCCGGCGTGTCCATCCACGCCTCGTAGAGCGCGTCGAGCGAGTTGTGGGCGAGGCCGATCGATTCTCCGGCGACGCCCGCGTATCCGGCAGCGCGGGCGCGCTGGGTGGGGTTGAGATCGTCGGGGTTGATGTGGTCGAAGAACCCGCGCTGGATCATGTCGAGGCTGTGGGCGCGGGCGGCGGTGGCGAGCGAGAGGTCGAGCGCGAGCGGCTCGACGGGTCCGAGCAGATCGATCTCGCCCTGGTTGAGCCCGGAGGTGAAGTCGATCCCGATGCGGGCGGCCTCGGCGACCGGGTTGATCCGGGCGCGGTTGATCAGCTCCGAGAGATACACCTCTTCGGCGCTGAAGCTGCTGGAGAGGAGCTGCCTGGGCTCGAGGCTCTCAAGGAAGGCGGTCCGTTGGGTGCATCCACCACGCGTGGCACGCCTGTCCTGGTTGTTCGGGTTTCGATCAGACACGATGTGCTCCGAGGGCGCACCGGTGTGGCCGGTGTTTTCGTCGGATCGAATGGGGTGAGCACGGAAGGGTTGGGCCACGATCCTCGAGGAAGGGATCCGGGGAGGAGGGTTGCGCAAAGATTGTCGGGACGGAGCCGGCTTATCAGACGTATGCTGCGCGCAAGCTCGGTGTGCGCACGCCCTTGCGCCACGCGATCCGGTCGTAGGGCATGCGGAAACTGGACCGAAGACAGGGGATGTCTTCGGCCGGGTCGAGAGTGAAGCTAGGGAATCCAAGAAGCAGTGAACCAGCCATGGCCGATACCCATACGGGATGTCGGGGTGGCGACTGAGGGAGTGTGTCCATGCCGGCTCTGAAACTTCGGAACTTGTTCGGTATCCGGCTCGCGGCCGGGTTGCTGTGCCTGGCGGGGCTGGGCGTGGTGGCCGGTGCGGGCCCGACGCCGCAGAGTTCGCCGGTTTCCTCTCCTCAATCTGATGATCGTTACGAGACTGTCCGGATTTCGAAGCCGGACGGCTCGGTGATCGAGATGCGGGTGCTCCGCAGCCGCTCGATGCTGTCGATCCGCCCCGAATCGCGCAGCGCGATCGTCCGGCAGTTGCCCGGGACGGCGACGGACGATCAGGTCGTGTCGTTTGGCCCGAAGGACGGGGGCGTGCAGGCTCGCGGCGGCAACCGCGTCGTGCCCAAGCGGGCGTCGAGCGAGGCGATCCGGCCGGAGCGGGTGAGCGGTGGTGGCCGGGTGGTCGTGCCGCGGAACGAGGGAGTGGTGATCTCGCATCCCTACACGGGCACTCGCGAGTTGGTCGGCGGGAGCGGCGACTTCGTTCGGCGTTCGTCGGCTGGACGCGGGGGCGCGGTTTCGCAAGGCCCGGTCGTCGCGGCCGATGACGCGGAGCAGTGGCAGACCGGTCGGGGCTGGGCGCCGTTCGGCGAGGATGACGACCGCGGCGACTACCTCTCGTCGTCGGCGGATGAGATCCTCGTGCTGGTGCCGGGCGACGGGTGGAACGGCGAGACGCCGACACCCGCACCGATTGGCGACGAGTCGAAGGTCGGCTACGACGCCGAGGCGATCGGCCGGTGGGACGAGGTGCCGTACCAGACCATCGACGGCGAGTTCGCGGTCGGGCTGCTGGCGTTCCACATGAACGGGATCGATCGGATCGAGATGTCGCTCGACAACGGGCCGTGGAAGACGATCGAGAGGATGCAGATCAACCCGCGGACGGGCGTGCTTGAGTATGTGGCGATGATCCCCGAGGACCTCGGGCCTGCTGCGACAGACGGCGCGGTGGAGCTGCGCGCGGTGGCGTATCCCGCCGAGGCCGGGCAGCCGCGTGTGCTAGATTCGCTGTTTCTGTACGTGAACAGCGGCGAGTCGCTGGGTCCGGACAAGATCTACGTCGCGGCCTCTGGCGACCCGGACACCGGGGACGGCACCGCGTTGAACCCGTACGCCACGATCCAGAAGGCCCTCAACAAGGTCTATCTGGACATGGATCGCTTCGATGGCGGCGAGATCGTGATCACCGAGGCGGGGCGGTACGACATTGATTCGCCGGCGTTCTCGGTCGAGAACGAGCGATGGATCACGCTGCGGCCGGCCGAGGGCTTGGACCGTGACGAGGTGATCATCGCGGCGGGGAGCGGGTCGACGATCATCCGGCCGAAGGTCAAGTGGCTGAAGTTGCAGGGGCTGAGCATCGATTTCAGCGACACGTGGCAGATGTACAAGGAGGACACGCACCGGCAGTGGCACGACAACTGCAGGTGGTTCTCCGGCGAGGGTTGGGGGTACACCCCTCCGCAGTCGATCACACCCGTGCGCAATCACGGCTATCCGGGCCTGTATATCACGGACAGCGTGGCGTACGACACGCTGTACGGATTCGTCACCTGCAACCTGGTGCGGAACTGCCACGTCGAGAAGATCTCGGGGGACGCGTACCAGAACTCGCTGATGGTGGTGCGTTCGACGGCGCACAATCTGGACAGCACGGTCAACTCGCACCACACCGACCTGTTCCAGTACTTCGGGCACTTTGAGGACATCATCGTGTATCAGGTCAACGCGTCGCTGGTTGTCGCGTGCCAGAACTTCTTCCTCGATCACTACCAGAGCTCGTTTACGAACTGCGCGTTCGTGAACATCGCGGTCCAGAACGCGCAGTCCGACCCGCCGTTCAGCCAGCTCAACTCGGCGCACGATCACGTGCTGTTCTATCACATCTCCAACCCCGGGCAGCGGTTCGGGCTGCGGGACGACTTCGTGGGCGAGAAGAAGTTCACGGCGCACAACGTGGTCTTCCGCAACTCGATCGTCGAGCGGATCCAGGCGGCGGACTACTTCGGGCCGATCCCCGAGGGCGTTACGATCGATCACTGCCACTTCAACTACAACGACCCCATCGGCGAGGAGCCGACCACCGGCGCGATCGCGATCATCAACAGCTCGGGCCGCTCGTACACCTACAAGGGCAACGGCGCGGCGGACATCATCGGTTCGGCCTGGCTGGTCCCGGGGCTCACGCTCGAATCGCGTCCCGACCGAGGGGCCTGGCCGTTTGAGTAACCACCCCCGGTGCTTCGCCGGGAGTCTGCAGAGAGGACACGGGGCGTAGGCCCGGAACGCATCGATGAGCGGCCGTCGGCACCAACTCCTCAAGGGCGGTTCGGCGCTCGTGTTCGGCGAGGTCGTGGTCCAACTCTGCGGGCTGCTCCGAAACTTTCTGGTCGCCCGCATCATCTCTCCCGACCAGTTCGGCATCGCGGTCGCTCTGGCGATGAGTGTGTCGCTGGTGGAGATGCTCTCGGAGTTCGGGGCCGCCAGGTTCCTGACCCGGCTGCACGGCGAGGATGGAGGGGTCTGGCTGCCGGTCGCCCACGGGATCGCGGCCGTCCGCGGGCTCGTCGGCGCGGTGGTGCTGGGGCTGATCGCGATTCCGCTCGCGTCGGTGCTGAACATGTCCGACGCGGCATGGGCGTTCCAGCTGATCGCGGTCGTGCCGCTGGTGCGGGGGTTCATGCACCACGAGATGTGGCTTGCGCAGCGGGACCTGCGGTACAAGGCCTTTGTCGCGAGCCAGATGGTGCCGCAGATCGTCACGCTGCTCGCGGCGTATCCCGTCGCGCTGCTGCTGCCCGACTTCCGCTCGCTGCTCGCGCTGTCGATCGCGAACGTCGCGCTCTCGGTCGCAGCGTCGCACCTGCTGGCAGGCCAGGGGTACCGGCTCGCCTTTGACCTGGCCAAGACCCGGCGGGTGATGGCCTTCGGGCTGCCGCTCATGGCCGACGGGCTGCTGATGTTCGTGGTGCTGCACGGGGAGCGGATCGTGGTGGCCAACGCGTACGGTGCCTCGCTGCTGGGTGCCTATTCGGCGGCGTTGCTCCTGGCGAGCACGCCGGCCGGATTACTCGGACGTGTCTCGCTGAGCCTCGGGGTGCCGCAGCTCGCTTCTCTGCGCGACGACCGCCGCCAGCGCGATGAGCACTACGCGACGGGCGTGCACCTGCTGACAGCGCCGGCGCTCGGGCTCGCGGTGCTTTTCGGGTGCGCCGGGGGCGACTTTGTGGGCTTGATCTTCGGGAGCGACTACGCCGTCTCCCGGGCGCTGGCGGCGTGGCTGGGCCTCGGGCTGGCGCTGCGGGTGGTGCGGACGATGCCCATCGTGGCGGCGATCGCCGAGGGGCGCACGGTCGCGGCGATGCTCGGCAACGTGGTTCGCGTCGCGGCGGTCGGCGTCGGCTGGCTCCTGGCCATGGACGGGCAGGACCCGTGGGCGGTGCTCGCGGCCGGAGCGGCCGGAGAACTCGGCGCAATCGCGATCACCACGGGGCTCAACGTCACGAGGTCGGGGTTGCCCTTGGGCAGCACGGCGGTCTCGATCCTCGTGGTCGTGGCCGGGTTCGCGGCGGCGTTCGGTCTGGGGGGGATGTCCGGGTTCGCTGGGCTGGAACCTGTGGTACGGGCGATTGCGGGGCTGGGGATTGGTGCGATGGCGGGCGGCGCGACGATATTGGCCGCTCCGGGCTCTCGTCGACTTGTGGCGGGCGTGCTGGCGAGCCGTCGGGTGGGGCGGGTGCCGGCGGTCACGTCCGGCACAGAGTAAGGATGGTTCGGACAGTCATGAAGATCGAAAGCGCTCTCTCGCAAGCCCGCTCCCTCTGGTACCGCCGGCTCGGCCGATGGGGCGCGATCGATGCCAGCTCGTGGATCCATTGGTCGGTAGACATCCGGCAGGAGCGGCCGCGGCAGATCGAGCTGGGCTCGCGCTGTTGCATCGAGCGCCACACGTGGCTGAATGTCCCGACCGCCGAATCGCCGGACAAATGTCTGCGGCTCGGGGCGGGGTGCGGCATCGGTCGCAACAACGTCATCAGCGCGAAGAACTCGGTCGAGCTCGGCGAGGCGGTGGTAACGGCGCCGCAGGTACTCATCATGGACCACGCCCACGAGTTTGGCGACGTGACCGTGCCGATCCTGCATCAGGGCGTGACCGAGGGCGGGACGGTGGTGATCGAGACCGGGTGCTGGATCGGGTTCGGCGCGTGCGTGGTGTCGAACCGTGGCGAGCTGCGGATCGGGCGGAACAGCGTCGTGGCGGCCAACTCGGTGGTGACATCGAGCGTGCCGCCGATGACAGTCGTCGCGGGCGCCCCGGCAAGACCGGTGCGGACGTACAGTGAATCAACGGGCCGTTGGGAACGGGTGGAGGGGCCATGCCTGCAAGCGAAGTGAGCCGGGGCGGTGCCGGTGTGGCCGAGGCTGTGGAGGCGACTCCGGCTGATGTGCCCGCGCCGAGCGACGGCAAGAAGAACTACTTCACGCATCTGCGGACGGATGTTCTGGCGATGGTGCCCGAGGGGGCGCGGTCGTTCCTGTCTGTCGGGTGCGGCTCGGGCCGGACGGAGGCGGAACTGGTCAAACGCGGGTGCTCGGTGACGGGGATCGAGCTCGACCCCGGCGCTGCGCAGGTCGCGCGGGAGCACGGGCTGCAGATGCTGGAGGGGGACGTCGGGCAGATCAACGCGCAGCTCGCGGATCTGCGGTTTGACTGCCTGCTCTACGCCGACGTGCTGGAGCACATCGCCGATCCGGTCGCGGTGTTGCGGGAGCATGTGGCGCGCCTGGTGCCCGGCGGGTGCGCGATCGTGAGCGTGCCGAACTTCAGGCACTACACGGTGCTGGCAGCGTTGTTTGTGCGCGGGCATGTCGAATATGTCGATGCGGGGATCTTCGATCGGACCCACCTGCGGCTGACGACGCGGAAGATGATCCAGGAGTGGTTCGGCGAGGTCGGGCTGCGGACCGACGCGGTGGACTACCGGCTGTGGCGGCGGCGCGAGGAGTATCTCTCGGCGGCGACGCTCGGCCTGTTCAAGGAGTTCCTTGCCTATCAGGTCATCCTGCGGGGGATCAAGCCGGGAGGCGGAAGGTAGTCGATGGCGGTCGCGGCGATCCAGACCGAGCGGGACGGGAGGACGGCCGGGCGGCCGATGCCGCGCGCGCGGACCGCGGCCCGATTGGTCGTGCCCGCGAAGGATCGCTGGATGATCACGGGCTTTTTGGCGGCGATCGCGATGCCGCCGGAGGCGCAGTTCAACCTCGGCCCGTTGGTGCTGAGCCCGCAGCGGGTGCTGCTGATGCTGGCGTTGTTCCCGGCGGTGCTTCGGGTCATCGGCGACCGGCGGCTCGGGCTCCGAATGCTCGACGGACTCGCGGGGCTGCACGTCCTGTGGGCGTGGATCTCGGTCTGCAAGGTCCACGGCATCAACTCCATGTCGATCGAGGCGGGCGGCAGCTACACGATCGAGTTTCTCGGCAGCTACATGCTCGGGCGCGCGCTCATCGCGAGCCCGGCGCACGCGGTGTTCTTTGCGAGGCGGCTGCTGCTGTTCATCTTCGTGATCGCCCTCGCGGCGGTCCCGGAGATGCTGACCGGGAAGCACCTGATCCGCGAGGCGTTCGGCAGCATCTTCGGCTCGCGATACCTCGGCGGGGTGACGCCGCGGTTCGGGCTGACTCGGGCGTTCGCCTCGTTCGACCACCCGATCCTGTGGGGGGTGTTCGCGGCGAGTGCGTTGGGGATGACGTGGTATCTGACCAGAGCTCGCTACCTGCTGAGCTTTCGCCGCCTCTGGCGGTGTGTGGCGATCGTCGGCGCGGCCTTTACATCACTCTCCACCGGCCCCCTGATGGCCTGCACGGTGCAGATAGGGATTCTCGGCTGGGATGTGGTGACGAAGGGGATCAAAGGGCGGTGGTGGATCCTGCTGGCGGGGGCTGTCGCGGCCTACATCGCGATCGATGCGCTGTCGAACCGTGACCCGCTGACGGTGTTCGTGCACTACCTCACGTTCAATGCCCAGACCGGCTACGACCGCAAGCTGATCTGGGACATCGGGCTCGCGCAGGTGAAGCTCACGCCGCTTTTCGGGATCGGGTTCAACCAGTGGACTACGGCGCCGGAGTGGTGGCACAACACGAGTGTGGACGCGTTCTGGCTGCTGACGGCGTTGCGGTACGGCGTGCCCGGGGCGTTGACGCTGGTTGCGTTGACGCTGTGGGCGATCGTCCGGATGATCCGCCTGCCCTACAAGCCGCTGCGGCCGATCGTGATGGGGTGGCTGGTGACGTTCATCGGTCTCTCGATCGCGGCGGTTACGGTCCACCTGTGGGGTTCGGCGTTCGTGCTCTTCGGGTTCCTGCTCGGGATGGGCGTGTCGGTTTCGGGGCTGCGGCCGCCCAGGCCGCGCGGTGCTCCTCCCCAGGCTGCGCCTTCGGGCCGACTGCTCGACGAGCGCGAGCCGGTCGCGGCCGCTGCGCCGTACATCTCGGAGAACATCCTGTGACCGCGAGTGCGACGACATCTTCTCCGCTGTGCGTCGTCAAGACCAAGGGCGGCATGGGCAACCGCATGCTGTGCGCAGCGAGCGGAATCCTCTGGGCGCGGGCGGTCGGGCGCGAGGTCTTCGTGGACTGGCGCGACACGAGCTATTCCCGCAATAAGGAGAACTCGTTCTGGCACTTCTTTGCGAACCCGCGGGTGCTGGAGGAGATGCCGGAGTGTGGCGGCGATGTGTATCCACCGGTGTGGCAGGGACACCTGGACACCCCGGTGGACGAGATGTTCTTTCGCCTGGACCCCAACGCACACTCGAGTCTGACAATCCACAAGAAGTACTCGATCGATCCGTCGCGCGCGGACTATCCAGAGCCGACGGTGGTGTTCTGGTACTACATGGGCCGCTTTCACGACATGGCCCGGCTGGTTCGCTCGCGGATAGACGGGTACGCGGGGCTCTCGGTGCGGGAGATCTCCCGCAAAGCGGTGCGTGAGGAATTGCCCTTGACCGACGCGCTGCGGGCACAGGTTGATGAGTTTGCGAGCACACACTTTGACGGTCCCGTCGTCGGCGTGCACGTCCGTTACTCAGACTTGACCACGGACCTGAGCAGACTGGAGAAGGCGGTGCGTGCGCAGCTGACGGCCCTGCCCGGGGCGGCGGTCTTTCTGGCGACGGACAATCAGGGGGTCGAGAAGGACTACCGTGAGAAGTTTGATCGTGTGATCACCGCGCCGAAGTGGTTCCCGCCCGAAGGCGGGACGATGCACCAGAATGACAGCTGCGCAGATCCTGTCTCCAATGGCGAGGAGGCCCTGCTGGACATGCACATGCTCTCGCGATGCGATGCGCTGGTGTACGCGGGGCGGTCGACCTTCGGCGAGATCGCCAGCCTGCTCTCTGACGCGCCTCCGGCGAGGATCACCGATGTGGACCGTCGCGACCCGAAACTGCTGACCAAACGGCTGATACGCCGACTGACCGCTTGAACGGCCCCGAGAGCGAACCATGGATGTCTCAACCATCATTGTGAGCTACAACACGCGGGAGATGACCCTGGAGGCCATCCGCTCGGCGCTGCGCGAGACAACACGGGTGTCGCAGGAGATCATCGTCGTCGACAACGCGTCGGCGGACGGCTCGGCCGAGGCGATCGCGGCAGAGTTTCCCGAGATCAGGCTGCTGGCGCTGGATGAGAACCTGGGATTCGGTCCGGCCAACAACGTCGGGGCGCAGGAGGCCACGGGCGAGTACGTGCTCCTGTTGAATCCTGACACGGTCACGCTCGACCACGCGATCGACAACCTTGTCGAGTTTGCCAAGGCCAACCCGCAGCATCGGCTCTATGGGGGCCGGACGCTCACGCCGGAACGGACGCTGGACCCGACGAGCGTGCACGGCATGCCCTCGCTGTGGGCGATGTTTGCGCGGGGCATCGGGCTGGCGACGCTGTTCAAGAGCTCGGAGCTGTTCAATCCCGAATCGCTCGGCACATGGAAGCGTGACACGGTGCGCGAGGTGCCGATTGTGTGCGGGTGCCTGCTGCTCATCGAGCGTTCGCTGTGGGAGACGCTCGGCGGGTTCGACGAGCAGTTTCACATGTACGCCGAGGAGTTCGACCTGTGCATCCGTGCACGGAAGGAGGGCGCACGACCGGTGTGCTGCCCGAGCGCGGAGATCATCCACATCGGGGGAGCGTCGGATCGGGTGCTGGCGGACCAGACCGTTCGCCAGTACCGCGCGCGGATGCAGTTGCTCAACAAGCACTGGCCGGCGTGGAAGGCCGGCCTGGCGGCCCGGTGTCTGGACCTCTGGGCGTTCAATAAGCTGATCCGGAGCAGGGTGCTCTCGCTTGTGAACGCGTCGCACCGTGAACTGGCCTCGACGTGGTCGACGATTCTCTCACGCCGCCGGGAGTGGCGGTTTAACCGGTGAGGCGACGCTGATGTCGATTGTGTCCCGCATCCAGAGTGTCACCAACGCGGTGAGAGCCAAGGCGCATCACCTGACCGACAAGGGCAGGATGACCCTGTATCGCGCTCCTGTGCCGTTGCCGCGGAAGGAGTTCCGTGACGCGGGCGCCGTGGAGATCACAACGTACGCCGAAATCGGCGCGATCCCGGCGGCGGCGCTGCGGCTGCTGCTGCCCGGGCGGGGCCGGGAGGCCGCGAGAGCGGAGATCGCCGGCAAGCTAGAGCGGGGCGAGCGGTGGGTCTGTCTGACGCGCGGGGGCGAGCCGGCGTGCTGGCTCTGGGCGGCGCCGGGCGCGTCGCTTCCCGGGTGGTTTGTGCCGCTCAATGCTCGGGACATCGTGATCTACAGCGTGTTTACGCGGTACCAGTTCAGAGGGCTCGGCCTGGCGCCGAGGGTGATCGACCACGCGGCCGACACACTCACGGACGAGGGGTGTATGGTCGTCTGCGGCATCGCCTTGTGGAACGAGCCATCTATCCGGGCGTTCGCGAAGCTCGGCTTCGAGCCCTTTGCCTCGATTCAACTCAGGTAGAGTGGCTGCGAGAGTTACCATGCCCCACACCGTCCGCGTGACATTTCACGGCATCGGCCCGACCTCTCGCGAGGTCGACAGTGGTGAGCGGGGGGTGTGGCTCGAAACGGCATCATTTGAGCGCGCCCTCGACGCTATCGCTTCGGCACCGCGGCGGGAGATCACGTTTGATGACGGGAACACCTCGGATCTGGAGATCGCGTTGCCGCGGCTCGTTGAGCGGGGGATGAAGGCCACGTTCTTCGTCTGCGCCGGCCGAATCGGGGAGAGCAGCTTTCTCGATGTCCGCGGCATGCAGCAACTCATCGAGGCCGGGATGACTATCGGCAGCCACGGGATGGACCACGTGCCGTGGCGTGGGCTCGACGCCGAGCGGCTCCGGGTGGAGTTGGCCGAGTCAAGATCGCGGCTCGAGGATGCGCTGGGTGTGGCGGTGGACGACGCGGCCTGTCCGTTCGGCTCGTATGACCGCACGGTGCTGCGGGAAGCACGGCGGGCGGGGTATCGGCGGGTGTTCACCAGCGACGGGATCGGCCCGCCGATCGGTGGTTGGCTGTACCCGCGGACCACGATCACCGAAGAAGTGTTGAGCAGCGGCCGGATGCCGGGGCTCGTGTCTCCGTCGTTTCTCGGACGCGCAGAATGTGCCGCCCGTGCATTGCTCAAGTCGTGGCGTTGAGTCGCCGGATCGGTACCTGACCGCATGACCCTCTCTCTGGACCATCATGTCTGCGATTCGGCCGCCGAGTGGCGGTCGTACGGTGAGCGCGCAGCGGCGATGAGCTTTGCGCAGAGTTGGACATACGCCCGCACGCTCGCATCGGACCAGGGCGCAGAGAGCGAGCAGGTGGTCACCACGCTCGACGGCGTGCCGGTCGCGATGGCGGCGGTGCGGGTCAAACGGGTGCCGGGGCTGCCGTTCTCGGTGTCGTATGTCAGCCGCGGGCCTGTAATGCTCGACGACGCGCCGGAGGGAATGGCGTACAACGACGTCGTCGAGAGTCTCGCGGCGTGGTGCCTGTCGAAGCAGTCTGGTTCCGTGCGGATCGCGCCGCCCGTGCTCGCCGAGCCGCCGGCCGTCTGGCCGCCCAAGGGCTCGGGCTGGGAGTTGAGTGACAAGTCGTACTTCACGATCGTGCTCGACCTGGCGGCGGGGCTTGAAGCAACCCGCAAGGCGTTCAAGCAGAAGTGGCGGAACCAGCTCAACGCGTCGGAGCGGAAGGAACTCGAGATAGTGGTCGACGAGGGCCCGGGCGGGGTAGAGCGGTTTGCTCCCCTCTATGAGGCGATCGTCTCGCGGAAAGGCTTCGACTCGGAGCTCGGGCCGCAGTTCTACACCCGCGTGCAGCGGGCGGCCGACGGGAACGATCCGCTCACGTGTCTGTTTGCGACGCACGAGGGTCGCGACGTGGCGGGGATCGTGGTGTGGATGCGGGGCGGGACGGCGACGTACATCCTCGGCGCATCAACCAAGGCGGCGATGCAACTGAAGGCGAGCTACCTGCTGCAGTGGACGGCGATTGAGCGCGCGCACGAGTTGGGGTGCAGGTACTACGACCTCGGCGGAATCGATCCGGAGGCGAACCCCGGCGTGTACCACTTCAAGTCGGGCATGGGGGGTGAGGAGGTTCGGAGCCTCCCGATGATCGAGCGGGCGTCGAGCCGTGCGGTGGGAGTCGGCCTCCGGTCGTTGGAGAAGCTGTACCGCCTGAAGAACAGACCGCGAGCGGAGCGGCCGGCAGCGGAGGGTGCGTCGTCATGAGTCGGTCCCGGAAACCACGGGTGTTGGCTGTCGCGTCAGGCGGTGGGCACTTTGTGCAGCTCCGCCGCATGCGCCCGGCGTGGGAGCACTGCGAGGTGCACTATCTCTCGACCCTGGCCGACTATGCCCGGGAGCTTGAGCCGGGGGCCAGGCTGCACCTTGTCAATGACGCCAACCGCTGGGACAAGATCGGCGTTGCGCGCATGGCGATGCGGGTGGCGTGGACGCTGGTGAAGCTGCGCCCGGACGTGATTGTCTCGACCGGCGCCGCGGCGGGGTACTTTGCGTTGCGGTTCGGCAAGATGATGGGGGCGAGAACGATCTGGGTGGACTCGATCGCCAACGCCGAGGAGCTGTCGCTCACCGGGCGGATGGTGGAGAAGTACGCGGACCTCTGGCTGACGCAGTGGCCGGACCTCGCGGGGACCGACGGGGCCCGGGGGCCGAGATGTGTGGGGAGCGTGCTTTGATCTTCGTGACTGTCGGGACTCAGCTCGCCTTTGACCGGATGGTCCGGGTGATCGATGCGTGGGCGGGGCGGACCGAGCCGCGGCCGGAGGTGGTCGCGCAGATCGGTCCCAGCGAGTTCGTGCCGCAGCACATCGACCACCGGGCGTTCGTGGAGCCGGGAGAATTTGCCGAACTGGCGGGGCGTGCCGACGCGATCGTCGCCCACGCCGGGATGGGGTCGATCATCACGGCGCTGACCTACGGCAAGCCGATCGTCATCATGCCGCGACGGGCGGACCTGGGCGAGCAGCGGAACGACCATCAGCTCTCCACGGCGGCTCGCTTTGCGGGCCGGCCCGGGGTGTTCGTCGCCAAGGATGAGCACGAGTTGCCTGAGATCCTCGACTCCCTCCGGGGGCTGAGGGCGGGTGAACCGATCCCGCCGTTCGCCGACGCGAGCCTGATCGAGACGATCCGGGAGTTCATCGACCGGGGGCAATAGACTTGCGGCATCCCCGGCGCGGGGAGCGTCCGCATCGTCGTTGGCTTGATCGCGAAGGGCCCCCCACTGTCTGAGTCGCTGCGAGCAAAGATTGAATCCGGCGAGGCCCTGATCGGCGTGATCGGGCTGGGCTATGTCGGGCTTCCGCTCGCGGCCGCGATGCACGGGGCGGGGTACCGCGTGCGCGGCTTTGACGTGGACCCGGCCAAGATCGACTCGCTCGCGAGGGGGGAGAACTACCTCCGGCACCTGGGCAACGAGATGACCCGGGTGCTCGCGGCGAGTGACCGGTTCGACGCGACGGCCGACTTTGCCACCCTCGGCGAGCCGGACGCGGTGCTGGTCTGCCTGCCGACACCGCTCAACGAGGCGAGGGAGCCGGACCTGAGCTATGTCGAGCGTGCGGGCGCGCAGATCGGCGCAACACTCCGCGCCGGACAACTGGTCGTGCTCGAATCGACGACGTATCCGGGCACGACGCGCGGGGCGTTCCTTGACGCGATAGCCGCGGGCGGGCGGGGTGGTTCGTCGGGCGGGCCGGTTCTGGGCACCGACTGGTTCCTGGCGTTCAGCCCTGAGCGTGAGGACCCGGGGCGGACCTCGCACACGACGAGCACGATCCCGAAGCTCGTCGGGGGCGTGGACCGCGCCTCGACCGAACTGGCTTCGGCGCTCTATCGCCGGGCTATCGCCGACGTGGTCGAAGTAGCGAGCGCCGAGGTCGCCGAGGCAGCCAAGCTGCTCGAGAACATCTTCCGCGCGGTGAACATCGCGCTGGTCAATGAGACCAAGCTCGCCCTGGAGGCCATGGGGATCGATGTCTGGGAGGTGATCGAGGCGGCGAGCACCAAACCGTTCGGGTTCATGCCGTTCTATCCCGGGCCGGGCCTGGGGGGACACTGCATCCCGATCGATCCTTTCTATATGGCGTGGAAGGCGGCGCAGGTAGGGGCACCGGCGAGGCTGATCGGCCTGGCCGGCGAGATCAACCACGCGATGCCGGAGCACGTCGTGGACCGCCTGGCTGCGGCGATTTCATCGCAGGGCAAGGGCCTCGACGGTGCGCGGGTGCTCGTACTGGGGCTGGCGTACAAGCCGGATATCGATGATGTCCGGGAGAGCCCGGCGCTCGAGATCATCACGCTGCTGCGAGGACGCGGAGCCGGCGTGGACTTCTCGGACCCGCACGTCCCCCGCACGCACGCGATGCGGCGGTACAACCTGGGTATGGAGAGCGTGGATCTGACCGCCGAGCGGATCGCGGCGTACGACGCGTGCGTGCTGGTAACGGATCATGCGGCGTTTGATTACGGACTTCTCGCCAGACACGCCCGCCTCGTGGTCGATACTCGCAACGCGTTCCGGGCGTTTGCCTCGGAGATGGGCGAGAGGCTCGTGAAGGCCTGAGACGGTCTGAAGGCGGCGATGGCTGAGACCACAACACAGTTTGACGGCATCATCTGCTTCGGCGGTGAGGACTGGTGGTACCACAACCGCGGCCACTACGACATGCAGATGATGCGCGAGCTGTCCAAGGTCGTGCCGGTGCTTTATGTCAACTCGATCGGGATGCGGGTGCCGAGCGTGGGCGAGGGCTCGATGTTCCTCAAGCGCGTGCTCCGCAAGCTCAAGAGCCTGAAGCGCGGCCTTGTGAAGGTCCGCGACGGGTTCTGGGTCGCCAGCCCGCTGGTGGCGCCGGCCGGGATGGGGGCGGGGCTGAACCGGTGGGCACTGGCGCGGCAGGTCCGGTTCTTTGCCAGGCGGGCAGGGATGCGGCGGCCGCTGGTCTGGGTGGCCTGTCCGCCCGGGGCCGAGGTCGTCGACCGGCTCGGCGCGGTGGGCGTGGTCTACCAGCGGACCGATCGGTTCGAGGCCTTCCACGGGGTCAACCCGGCACGGATCAAGGGATTCGACGTGTTCCTCAAGGATCGGGCGGACCTGACGCTGTTCTGTTCGTCCTGGCTGATGGGTGAAGAGCAGGCCGAGTGCCGCAGCGCGGAGTTTATCGACCACGGGTGCGACTACGAGGCCTTCGCAGCCGCCGGGCAGGACCCGTCTTCCGAACCGAAGGACGTGCAACCTATTGATAGACCACGAGTTGGGTTCATCGGCGGCATCGATTCCCACACCTTCGACCCGTCCTTGTTTGTGGAGGTGGCCCGGACACTTCCGGACATGCAGTTCGTTCTCGTGGGAGGGTGTTCGTTGCCCGATGACTGGGTAACATTGCCCAACGTTCATCTGCTCGGCAGGCGCCAGTACGAGGAAGTGCCGGGGTACATGGCTGCCTGTGATGTGCTGATCATGCCGTGGAATCGCAACGAGTGGATCCAGGCGTGCAATCCGGTGAAGCTGAAGGAGTATCTGGCGATCGGCCGGCCGGTCGTCAGCACGCCGTTTCCCGAGCTGGGCCGGTTTGAGGGGCTGGTCGAGGTCGCGGACACGGCTGCGGGGTTTGCGGAAGCGATTTCACGCGTGGTGACCGGTTCCCACGACGCCGGGCCGGGCCGATCGCGGGTGGAGTCGGAAACCTGGTCGGCAAAGGGCCTAGCTGCCCTCGGGGCTTTATCAGCCCGTGGATTTGTGCCGATGAACTGACCGAACGCTGGACCGCGCCGCGTGCCAGGCTATCGGACCGACCCCTAGAATGGGGGGTTTCACCGGTTCGGAGGCCGGATGGGTTGCTTGTGCGTGCGGTTGCTGCAGGGCTCGGTGCCTGGCCGTGTCCTGGTTGTCGTGCGGCGTGATGGGAGGCGGGCGATTCTGAAGATTGAGGGCGAGACAGACGAGCCGCGTGCGAACGAGGCTGACCAGCCGGCCGGCTCGGGTGTGGGCGCGCCTGTGGCGTTCGTGCTGATGGCGGGCGGGTTCAGCCCGCCGCCGCTGAGCGTGGCGGCCGGGTGTTCGTTGCTGGACCTGCGGCTGACGGCGGACTCGACGGTTGTGGACCGTTGGCTCTGGGCGGTCTCGACGCTCGAGCGGGCGGGGCTGACCGGTGATCGGCTGTGTCTGTGCGGCGGTTCGGCGGTGCTGCCGGAGACCACGCTCGGCGGGTTCAAGACGGTGCTTGACCGGAGCGACTATCGCGGCCCTGCGGGTGCGCTGCGTGACGCGTGCGAATCGATCTCCTCAGAGACCACGATCATCGCGGCCGAGGCGGCGCGCTGCTGCACGATCGACCTCAGCCGCATGCTCTCCACCCACCGGCTCAGCGGTGCCGACGTGACGGTCGGCCGGAACGCGGATCAGTCGCCCGCGGGGATCTACATGATCTCGCAGGCGTTGCTGGCGACGGTGCCGCACGCCGGGTTCATGGATCTGAAAGAACAGTGGCTGGCGCAGCTGATCTCGAAGGGCCGGCACGTGCAGGTGCACGAGCTTCGGGAGGAGGGCGCGATCCCGCTCCGCACGCGGGCGGAGTTCCTGCGGGCGGTGCGGGTGTGCAACGGATGGAGCGAGGCTGAACGCGGAGGCGGGCTCGAGCCCCGGATCGTTCGCGGGACGCGGCGGGTGGGGTCGGTGGTGTGTGACGGGGCGACGGTGGCCGCGGACGCGGTGCTCGTCGATTCGCTCGTGATGCCGGGAGCTCGCGTCGGGGCCGGGTCGCTGGTGGCGCGCTGCGTGGTTGGTCCTCGGGGGGTGGTGGGTGCCGGTGAGGAACTGCTCGACGCGGTTGTCGGACCTGGCGGCGTGGTGCGTGACGGCGCCTCGCTGTCGATTTCGGCGACGGACCGGTTCGGGAGGGGACGCCCATGATGCGGCTTTCGGGATGGCGGTCTGTCGATTGGACGCTGCTGGTCGCGCTCACGGTGCTCGCGATCCTCGCGACGTGGTCCACCTGGGTTGAGATTTTCGCTCAGGCGGTGCGCAGCGAGGAAGACTCGCACATCCTGATGGCGCTGCCGATCGCGGGGTGGCTCGTGTGGCTCCGGCGCGGGCGGCTCCGCATGTGCCGGCCGACGTGGACCATGATCGGGCCGGGTCTGATTCTGCTGGGCGTGGTGCTCGAGCGCATCGGCATCATGCAGGCGATCGAGGTGTTCCGCCACGGCGCGGCGTTGCTCGTGGTTGTCGGCGCGTCGGTGACGGTGCTGGGCACGAGGTTTGTCACGCAGTTCCTGCCCGCGTTTGCGGCGCTGGTGTTCCTGCTGCCCGTGCCGGGCCGGGTGCGTCAGCAGATCGCGATCCCGCTTCAGGAGTATTCGGCGCAGGCGTCGGCGTTCCTGCTGGAGCTGTTCGGCGTCGCGGTGACGCGGTCGGGGAACCTGTTGCAGATCAACGGGCACGACGTGGCGATCGCCGAGGCGTGTAACGGGATGCGGATGGTGGCGGCGCTGGCGTTGATCGCGTTCGCGTTCATCTTCTCGGTGCCGATGCGGAATCACGTGAGGCTGCTGATTCTCGCGGCGAGCCCGGTGATCGCGCTGGTGGTCAACGTGGTGCGTCTGGTGCCGACCGTGGTGCTGTACGGCACGGGGGACGAGGGTCTGGCCGACCTGTTCCACGATCTCTCGGGCTGGGCGGTGCTGCTGGTCGCGTTGGGCCTTCTGTGGGGTTTCTTGTCGATTCTTCGCTGGATCGAGGTTCGGATCGATCCGTACCCGGTCAGCCGGCAGTAGAGGTGAATATGAGCACGCGAGGGACATCCTGGATCGCCCCCGGCCTGGCCTTGCTGATGCTGGCGGGGCTGACCACGCTTCACGTGGTGGAGCGTGACACCTCCGGCGGGGTCCAGCAGTACATGGAGCGGGCCGGCCAGCGCATCGACGAGGTGCCGCTGCACATCGGACGGTTCATCGGGCAGACCGCGACCGTCGCGCCGCAGGTCGAGGCGCTTCTGGAGCCGAACCGCATTCTGCAACGGCGCTACATCGACCCGTACACGAGCGAACCGGACGACTGGTTCTCGATGGTCATCGTGCACTGCGACTACGCCAAGGCGATGTACGGCCATTACCCCCCGAACTGCTACCCCCGCGCGGGCTGGACGGAGAGCGTGACCGCGAAGGACGTGGTGGTGCGGGCGGGCGACACGACGATCCCGGCACGGGTGTACCAGTACACCAAGGAGACCGGGCTGATCCCCGAGCGTCAGAACATCCTGTCGTTCTTCGTGGTGCCGTCGGCACCCGGGCGCTTCGGGGCTGACGACCGGATGGTGGATATGGCGTCGCGGACCGCGGCGACTGACAAATTGGGCGCGGCGCAGGTGCAGATTCTGACACCGGCGTCGATGTCGGATGAGCGACGGGCGGCGATCTGGGCGGAGGCTCTCGAAGCCATCGCCCCGGTGCTGGACACGATCGCGGAGGGTGCGTGAGATGAGTGACGAATACGCGCAGCTTGGGCAGTGGGACATGGGCATGGAGCAGGAGGCCGAGCCGACGGGGACCAACCCGCTCCTTGTGCTTCACAGGTGCCTCCGGGGTCGGTATCCGCTGGCGATTGTGCTCGGCGTGGCCCTGGCTGTGCCGTGCGCGGTGCTGGGCTATCTCGCTGTGCCGCCGAAGTACACGAGCGTGGGTCGCGTGTCGATCGCCCCGGTGCGGTCGCGGATTCTGTACGACACCGAATTCAACGAGCCGATGACGGCGTTCGACAGCTACGTGCAGAGCCAGGCGAACACGCTCCGCGGCTCCCAGGTGATGAACAAGGCGCTGAGCGATCCGAAGCTCATGCAAGTCGGCTGGGCACCCGCGCCGGAAGGCATGGCCGACCTGCAGGACTCTCTGAGTGTCGTGGCGGCGAACCGGCAGCAGGACATTTTCGTCTCGGTGACGCACGAAGAGCCCGCGAAGGCCAAGGCCGCGGTGAACGCGGTGCTCAACGCCTACCAGGAGATCGCGATCGCCGGTGAGGACGCGGACATCACCGAAACCATCAACGAGTTGAAGAGTCTGGCCACGGCCTCGCGCGAGACGAGCAACGGGTTCCGGGATCAGGCGTTCCGGATCGCTCAGGCCGAGGGCACGGACGATCTCGATCGCCGCCGCACCGCCAGTCACGATCAGGTGGAGATTCTGGACCGGATGATTCTCGACTACAAGGTTCAGTTGCTCCCCTATCGCGACGTCGTGGATGATCCCGCGGTGCCGAGCGATGCTCCGACGGAGCCGCTTCCTGTCGATGTGCTGGCCGAGGCTGACCGGACGCTCGCGACATTGCTCGGGCAGAGTCAGAGCATCGAGCAGCGGCTGCAGTCCCTCCGCCGGAACTACACCGAGAGCCACCGGGCAGTGGTGCAGGCCGTGCAGGAGCTTGAGACGGTTGAGCAGATGATCACCGCGAGGGCGCAGTATGTGCAGAACAGCATGCCCAACGGCGACGGCGCGGGACAGGCGTTGTCCCCGGCGGCGAAAGTCCGGCAGATGCGGGCGCAGCTGGCCGCGCTGGGCGAACTGCGCGACGCGGCTGCGGAAGAGGCCAAGCGGCTTGGCACGCTGCAGCTCGAGATCGTCCGGCTCCGCGAGAAGGCCGACCGGGCGGACGAGCAATACAAGCTCGCGCAGTCGCGTCTGGACATGCTCGAGGTCGAGCAGCGCAACGGCCGGATCGGCCGGATCAAGATCGCCGAATACGGCCTGACTCCGCTGAGGGCTTCGACAGATCGCCGCGTTCCGCTGGCGCTGATCGGCGCACTGGGCGGAGGCGGCCTCGGCGTCGCGCTGATCGCGGCGATCGGGTTTGTGGTCCCGAAGTATCGGTACATCAACGACCTGGGCGAGGCGACACGGAACGTGTTCGTGTACGGCGCGGTACCCGAGCTCGACGCTGCGGACACCGAGTCGCGGGAACTCGTGGCCGCGAGTGTGCATCAGGTTCGCAGCGTCATCGATGCGCGGCTGTTGGGCACGAGCACCGAGGCATTGGTGCACGTGGTGACCAGCGCGGGTGCCGGAGAGGGCAAGAGCACGATCTCGCTGCGGCTGGCCAAGTCGTTCGCGGCGACCGGTCGCCGGACGCTGCTGATCGACGCGGACATGATCGGCCGCCGGCTCTCGGCCGAGTTCGGCCGGCTGACGCACGGCGGCTTTGCCGACGCGGTGACGGCGAGCACCAGCACGGATCAGACCGTACATGAGACTCCCATCCAGGACCTCTCGTTCATGCCGTGCGGACGGGTGGACCGGGTGGATCCTGAGCAGATCTCTGCGCGACGTGTCGCCGACCTGGTGGCGCCTTTGCGGAAGGTGTACCAGACGATCGTGGTTGACACCGGGCCGGTGCTGGGCAGCCTCGAGGCACAGGCCGTGGCGGCGGTGGCCGACGAGATCATGCTTGTGGTGTCGCGGGGGCGTGACGTGCGGAGCGTCAAGCTGGCGATCGACCGGCTGCACAACCTCGGGGCGCGGCGGATCGGCGTGGTGTTCAACCGGGCGACCCGGAACGACGTCGAGCGCAGCACGAGCATCAGCGTCACCAGCCAGCGGGCGGCGGACGTGCGCTCGTCCTGGGATCAGACCGGCGCGTTCGGCCGCGAGGGCACGAACGGACACTCCCGCAACGGCAGCGAAGCGGTGGCGAGGCTGGAATCGGCCGGGGAGCGTGAGCACTGAGCCATGCCGACGGGAACGCTCGCCACGCATGAGCACGACGCGAACGCCCCGATCTGGGGTTCGACGCCGCTCGCGCTGCACGATCGCGTCTGGGCTTCCCGGGGTGTGCAGGTGGTCAGGCCCGGGGCCGGTGAGGTCGAGCCGAACGGACCGGTGCTGTATCTCTTGCTCGCGCCGTCGGCGTTGCTGGAGTTTGACCTCGACCCGGTGGTCAAACGGCTGCACTGGCTCAAGCCGCGGGCCGTGCGGCTGCGGGTCGTCGACCGCCACGAACAACCATTCCGCGAGCGGGTGATCTCTGATGCCGAGGGGCGGCTCAGCGAGATCCGTCGGGAGTACTACCAGCAGACGGCCGCGACGGCGCGAGCATGGATCACCGACGAGGCGGCGATCGCCGAGCAGTGGCGGGAGGCCACGAGCCCCCGCAAGGCTCTCGCGGCGATGCGGGTCTATTCGCGGCGTCGCGAGACCGTGCCGCTCGCGCTGGCGGGCGCGGTGCAGTATGCGCACGCGGACCGCGGCGCCCGGAGGTGGCTGGACGCCACAGCACCGCGATGGTCGCGCGCTTCGGCGGTGTTTCCCGATGTGTACGAGTTTGCGCCGGGGGTGTGGGCCCACGAGGCGGCGCACGTCTCCCCCGAGGCGAGATTCGTCGGTCCTGTCTGGATCGGTGCGGGGCGCACGGTCGAGCGGGGAGAGATCGTGGTCGGGCCCGCGGCGATGCGCGATGCGGAGGGCTCCGAGCACCCAGACGTGCCACCGGTGCCGTGGGATGTGGTGCGGAGCCCTGTGTGGGAGCTGCCGAGCATGGTGGGCCCCCACTCCGATCTTCGGCGGTTCGGCAAACGGCTGTTTGACATCGTGTTCAGCCTCGTCGTGTTGCTGGCGACCGCACCTCTGTACCCGTTGATCATGCTGGCGATCTATCTGGAGGACGGGCGGCCGTTCTTCTTTGCCCATCCTCGGCAGACCATCGGCGGGCGGATTTTCCCGTGCTACAAGTTCCGGACGATGTGCCGCGATGCCGAGCGCATGAAGCAGGAACTGGAGGCGGCGAACCAGGCCGACGGGCCGCAGTTCTTCATCGAGAACGACCCGCGGCTGCTGCGCTGCGGCAAGTTTCTCAGGAAGTACCAACTCGACGAGATCCCGCAGTTCTGGAATGTCTTCCGCGGGCACATGTCCGTGGTCGGACCGAGGCCGAGCCCGGACAAGGAAAACCAGTACTGCCCGGCGTGGCGCGAGGCCCGGCTGAGTGTGCGTCCCGGGATCACAGGGTTGTGGCAGGTGCTCCGGACGCGCGAACCGCTGACCGACTTTCAGGAATGGATCCGATACGATCTGGAGTATGTGAAGCACCAGTCGTTCGGGCGTGATATCTGGATCATTGCAAGGACCGTCCGGCAGATCCTGCTGTAAGAGGAGCAAGGCGATGGCGATGAGTCGAGCGGGACGTCGACGACTGATCCTGGCGGTGGTGCTGGTTGCCGGCGTCGCGGCGGCGGGCGGCGGGTACGCCTTCCGGCAAGCGCAGCTGCGCAGCAACATGGCCCGCTGGCTCGAGGAGGGGACGGCGGCGCACGACCGCGGCGACTACGAGGCCACCGTGGCCAACCTCAACGAGTTTGTGTCGCGCGACAAGTCGAACGTAGAAGCGCTGCTCGATTTCGCCGACGCCCGGAGACGGATCCCCGTCGAGCCGGGGAGCGTCCTGCACTTCGTCCAGGCACAGAACATCACACAAGCGGCCCTGGCGCTGGAGCCAGATTCACTCCGAGGGCGGCGGATGCTGCTGGAGTTGTATGCGATTTTCGAGGATCGCCGGACCGAGACGCTCGACGCGGCGGCGAAAGTGCTGGAGCTGGCCCCCAACGACCTCCTGGCGCACGCCGCGAGGATCGAGGTGTTCAGAACGCTGGGCCGGCGAGAAGATGCTCTCGCGGCCGCCAAAGCGATGGCCGAGGCGATCCCGGATGATCTGTCGGTGCAGCTCGATGCCTTCGGCCTGATGGTGTCGCTCGACGCGGACGACGCGTCGCTCAAGGCCTTTCTCGAGGACCGAGCCCAACGGTTTAGCGGTCGGCTGGGACTGGAGCTGATGCGCCTGCAATATCACCGGTCGCGTCTGATCGCCATGAGCCCCGCATCGCCGGACTACCCCGATGAGCTGGCGCGGTACATCGATACGCTGGTGCCGGCCGCGGAGCTGCCTCCGGAAAACGAGGAGGAGGCCCGGCGGCTGTTGGAGCACCTGCGAAGCGTCGCGGGGATGAACTCCGACTTCGCCGAGCTGGCCGAGAGCACCCTTGCGCGGTACATGCAGGAACCAACGCTTGCCGACGAGATGGTCGCGTTGGCCGCCGAAAGGGCCTGGTCGCAAGGCAGTGTCGGTGAGGCGAGCCAATTGTTGAGCGAGGCGACGGCGTCGGTCGAGACGGCGAGCGACCGCACGTTGGGGTGGCTCGCGCTGACCGGCGGCGAGGGATCGGCTGATGCGCTGGCCGCGCTGGCTGAGCGGACCAGCCCGCAGGCCCGAGGCTGGGTCTTGCTCACCGAGGCCTCGCGTTTGCTCGACGAGGGCGACCCAACCGCTGCACTCGAAGCACTGAACAGCCTGCCGAGCATCGAGTCCGACGCGACCCGCGTGGGGCTGCACCTGCGGGGTTGGGCGCTGCGAAAGACCGGCGAGACGGCACAGGCCGCACTGGTCTGGCAGCGGCTGCTGGGAGAGGACCCGTCGTGGGCCATTTCGGGTGCGGCGCTGGCCGAGGCGTTCTTCGAACTTGGACGGTTTGTCGACGCCCGGGGTGTCATGCTCAGCAGCGCTCGCGCCCGGGTGATCGAGCCGCTGCTCTGGCTCGACATCGAGCTTGCGATCGACGAGTCGCGACTTCGTTCGACGACATCGACCGGCCGAGACAGCTATCAGGTCGCCTCGGATCTCGCAGAGTTGCTGCCCGGCAATCTGTCGTTGATGGCGATGCGGGCCCGGGCGGCCCTCGCGACCGGCAGGGCGGAGCAAGCCCGTTCCATCGTGGACGAGCTTCTGAAGGCCGACCTTTCCGAAACAGACGGCAAGGCTGTGCCACTGGTGATCGCTCTCGACCGCGTGGATGCCGCGCGGGCCAAGGCACTGCGTGACGCGCTCGGCCGAACCGCGACGGAGCCGGAAACGGTATACGGATTGGCGATCGCCGACCTGGACGCGGGTATGCCGACCGAGGGTCGATCACGTCTTGTGCAGGGACTCGCGGCCTCGACCGACACCGACCGTGTGGCGTGGGAGGTCTTCACCGCGAGGTTCGACGATCTGGCCATGGCCGAAGGCGCGGCGGCGGCGCTGTACGAGCTCTCCGCCCGCTACCCCGACAACGCGATGGTCCAACGGCAGGTGCTTGAGTCGTTCTCGGTCTGGCGGGAGCCGGAGGGGCTCGGGGCGGTCATCGAGCGGCTCCGCGCAATCACCGGTGAGACCGGCTATCAGTGGCGGCTGTTCGACCTGAAGCGACAGCTCGCGATTCTGGATCCGGACGACGCCGGCGCTGTGGAGCGGGCGGCGGAGATCCAGATCCGTATCGCGCAGGTCATCAGGGAAGATCCCACGAACATCGACGCCCTGACGATCGCCTCCGAAGCTGCGGAGATTGCCGGGGATATGAGCCGCGCGGCCGAGTTCATGGTGCGTGCGTCCGCGGCGGCGCCGCGCAACCTGCAGCTGAGATTCAAGCTCCCCGACCTGCTCGCGCGCGCAGGCCGGCTGACGGAGGCCTCGACGCGGGCCGCTGCGCTGGCGGACTTCTCGATTCAGGACCCGACGCAGCTCCGCCGACGCGCGGATCTCTTCGCACGCTTCGGGCTCACCGACCTGGCACGAGCCGACTGGGAGAAGCTGGCCAGACAGGGTGACGATGGGGCCGCGGTGCAGTTCGCGTCGACACTCGCCGAGGCGGGCCAGATCGAACGGGCGGACGCGATCGTGGAGGAGGTCCTCGCCTCGGGAACCGTCGGTGATCTCGCAAAGTCGATCGCGGCGAACTACTTCGCTAACCGGGGTGACGTGGATCGCGGCCTCGCGCTGCTCCGCTCGCTGCCGGCGGACGGTGAAGCCGGCCGCAGAAGCAACCGGCTCGGGCGGTATCTGGCAGCGACCACGGATGATGAGGACGCGGCACGCCGCAACGTGGCAATCGCCGAGGAAGAGGACGACGCCGAGCTGTGGGCGGCCGCGGCACAGGGCTACCTCCGGCTGACGATGCTCGACGAAGCGCGCGAGGTGACGGCGCGTGGCCTGGCAAACCACCCGCAGGCCAAGTCGCTTCGGTCGATTCAGCATGTGTTTGAGGCGCTCGACGGGCAGGAGCGGACCGCGAGGCTGGCCCTGTTTAACTCGTCACTCTCGCTGGCCCCCTCGCCCGAAGTCTCGGCCGTGGTCGAGGCGATCAGACGACGCCTCGAAGGAGAGATCGGCGACGACGAGGTGATCGCAACGCTCAAAGACATCAGCCGCGAGTCTCCACGGTCGTTGACCGCGTGGCAGGGGCTGGCGATGGCGCAGCTCACCGCCGAAAGATTCGATGACGCAACGCGCACGCTGCGGGACGCGATGGACGCGCTCACGAACGATGCGACGATCGCCAAGTTCGCTGCGGAGCGTCTCCGTGAGATCGGGCGACTGGAAGATGCGCTGTTTGCCGCCCGACAGTGGGCGGTCCGGCTCGGCCGTCCGAGTCTGGAGGCCGATCAGACCATCGCCGCGGTGCTCTACAACCTCGGCCGCCATCGGGAGGCACTCGCGGCGATCGAGCCGTGGCGGGATCGGATCGTCTCAAACCGCGAGACCGAACCTGGCGATGTCGTGCTGCTGGCGACCATTCTGGCCAGTTCCGGTGATGCAACCGGGGCGGTCTCTGTCTATCGGCCCGTCGTGAGTTCGTCTCAGATGGCGTTGGTGCAGGGGATCGAGCTGACTCGCTCGCTCGGTGATACCGGTGCCGCGAGACGTTGGCTCGTGAGCCTGGAGGAGATGATCGTCGATGCCGACCAGCCCGAGACGACGGTGCGGTACGGCCTCGCGTGGCTGGATGTTGTGGGTCGATCTGCGGACGCCGAGGTCGCGCGGCAGGCTCTGGCCGTCATAGGACGCCTGCTCGGGCTCGAGTCTGGCAACCGAGCGGAGATCCGGTTCGCGCTGGCGATCTGCCACGAGCGGCTGGGACAGTTCGATGAGGCGATTTCGATGTACCGAGAGGTGTTGGCCCAGTCCCCTGGCAACGTCGCGGCGCGGAACAACCTCGCGTACGCCCTGCTCGGGTCGGACGGCGACGCGGCCGAAGCGCTCGTGCTGGCGACCGAGGCGGTCGAGATGTCCCGGAGCGCGGGCACCCCTCCCGAGCAGCAATGCTCGTTCCTCGACACGCGGGCCCACGCACTGCTGGCACTCGGACGGGCTGAGGACGCTGTGGCGGTCTACCGCGAGGGATTGGCGCTCGGGATCGAGTGGCCGCGGGGCCTGATCGGCCTGGCCGAGGCCCAGGCCGAGTCTGGCGACCCCGACGGCGCCCGCACGACGCTGCAGCAGGTCAAGATCGACTCGCTGCCGGAGGATCTCGCCGAGCGGGCCCGAGTGCTCGCAACCTCTCTCGACGGCTGAGAGAGGATAGACGATATCTATATCCCTATTCAATGAACCCGATGTCATCTTGGGTTTGCTGTTTGTCTGGGTCATAGCCCCCGATCGGGGGGGGTGATCTGTCCGATACCCGCGCAAGATCGGCCGATTTGCGCAATCAGGCCGATTTCTGCTCAAGAACCCGGTTGAAATGCTTGCTCCGGATTTGAGCTCTGGGTAGACTTCCACAGGTTGAACTCTGTCTGGGAGGCGGGGTCCATCGGATAGGCATCGACGCACACATTCGTGTGTGGGAGGTTTTGTTATGACGCGCAACGCGATAATTGCGGCTGTAGGTGCGGTTGTGTTCGCTGCAGGCTCTGCTGCTGCGAACCCGACGGTGGTGTTCCAGGACGGGCTCGGGGATGTCAGCGGCGGCCAGTTCCGCGCGACGACCTCCGATCACGGCTTCTTCATCACCTTCTGCATGGAGTACTCCGAGAGCCTCGACATCATCGGCGGCACCGTCTACGAGTACGAGATCGCGACCGCCGTGAAGTTCAACGGCCTCGGCGAGGGCAACTCTGACCCGTTGGATTCGCGTTCGGCGTTCGTCTACCAGCGCTTCCGCGACGGCGAGATCCGCAACATTCTGGGCGACCAGAACCTGTCGGGTCGCCGCCTGGCCAACGCCGTGCAGATCGCGCTCTGGGATATCGAAGACGAAGCGATCGACTTCAGCCACCACGCCGATTACGCCAACGCTCAGGCGCTGATCGCGGCGGCGGAGTCGGCGATCAACAACGGCCAGTGGTCCGGCATCGGCAACGTCCGTGTCATGAACAACTGGGTCGTTGGCCAGGCAGGCACCGAGGCCGGTGCTCGTCAGGACACGCTGATCATCGTTCCGCTGCCGACCGGGGCAGCGCTTGCGGGAGCCGGGCTCTTTGGTCTGGCAGCAATCCGTCGTCGGCGCGGCTGAGTCCGTCGTCGGCGCGGCTGAGACGGGTTTCGGGCTCGTCCTTCGACAGCCTGCGTGTGACGCGGCCGAAGGCGAGCAGGGTCGGGCAAGTCTGGGAGGGCTTGTGTCCATGAATCGCATAAATCAGTTTGTTTGGACGGTGGGTCTGGTCGCGGCTGCGGCGGGCTCAGTTTCGGCCGACACTGTGTACGTGCAGAACCTCGGCGCGAACGGCAACGTCGGGCGAGGCGTGGCTGTCACGCTCTCGAACGGCCTGACGTTCGCGAGCGGTTCGACCAGCGGCGTGATCTGGGCCGGGAAGCGGTCGCTGCTGCTCGACGGCGTCATGTTCAATGTCTTCAGCGCAGAGCTGACCGGCATCAACGGAGACGGCTGGTACGAGACCCGGAGTTCGGGCGAGACCCAGAACGAGCTCGGCGCAACGAAGGCTGCCGCGATCTCGCGTCTCTTCGGTGCCCACGACGGCGGCAAGTTCACAGGCCGTGAGCAGACCGCCGCGTTCCAGGCGATGCTCTGGGAGATCGTCTACGACTACGACGGGACCGAAGCGAGCATCGATCTCGATTCCGGCTCGGTCGCGTTCAAGCTCGTGAACGCTGCGGAGTTTGACTCGTTCAAGGCCTCCGCGATGCGTGGCGGTTCGAAGCCGGGCGTCGGCCTGATTTCGGGCGGCCCGCTGAACGATTCGTTCCGCATCGTCCCGCTCCCGTCTACGGCGGGGCTGTCGGTGCTGGGGCTGCTGGGTATCGCATCCGTCCGCCGCCGGCGGGCGTAGAGTTCTTTGTGCTTTGCTCGGGACGAGCTAACCGCCCGTCCCGAGTCTTCGGAGGAGTGCCCGTTCCGCGATATCGCAATCGGGCAGGTCGAGAGAGTGGTGCCAGAACTTCTGATGCTGCGTGGTGTCAGGACGATGGGACCGAACGAGTATTGCCCATTGGGCTCGGCGGGCGGTGGAACGCCTGGCGGCTTTTGAAGGAGAGAGAGGTTCCTATGAACAAGCAGATTCTTGCGTTGATTCTGGCCGGTGCGGCGAGCGTAGCCTCGGCCGACACGGTCAACTTGGTGTACAACGGCAGCGGCACCGTTGGCAACACCATCACCGTTTCGCTGTCAGGCGGCCTGTTCTTCCAGAACGGCAGCTCGTCGGCCAACGTGTGGGCGGGCAGCCAGTCGGTCACCATCGACGGCCAGGACTTCGAGACGTACTGCACCGAGCTCACCCAGTGGGCCGGTTCGGGCGTGTTCGAGTGCATCAGCGTCGAGGACGCACCGCGTCCGGGCGACGGCATGGGCACCGTCAAGGCTGAGGCGATCTACCAGCTGTTCAACGCCACCAACCGTGGCCTGGACGTCGACACCAACGCCGAAGCCGCGGCCTTCCAGGCCGTGCTCTGGGAGCTCGTCTACGACTACGACGGCTCGGAAGCGACCGTCTCGACCGCCGCCGGCAAGGTGACCATGACCGGCGTCGCGTCGGGCCTGTTCAACACCTACCGCGGCTACGCGACCGCCGACGGTGACAAGACCCCGACCGTCGTCGCCTTCACCAACGATGCGCACCAGGACATGCTGCTCAACGTGGTGCCCCTGCCCGGCACCGCCGCGATGGCCGGCCTCGGCCTCGCGGGCATCGCCGCCCGTCGTCGCCGCGCCTGATCTCGGCACGCGACAACCCTCGCAATCTCCAAGCCCGGACCCCATGGTCCGGGCTTTTTGTTATCGCCGCGTACGTCCTGCCTGCCGCGGGCTATGGGACCTGCCGGAGGATCCGAGAACCGGATTCTTGGCCGAAACACCTCGTAAACCCTTGATACATAGGTATTTACGATCCATTATCCCTCCACGCAGATTCGCTGCGTCACCACGGACACTGAGAGAGGGAACCTCAAATGAATCGCACCACCACGGCTGTTTGTCTTGCCGCTTCGCTCGGGATGCTCGCCTCGGCTGCTCAGGCCGACAGCGTCACGCTCAACTTTGACGGCACCGGCGGCAACCTCGGCCACAACGTCGGCGTCTCGCTCTCGGGCGGGCTCAGCTTCGCCGACGGCGGCAGCAGCAAGAACCTCTGGGCCGGTCAGCTCAGCCACTCGATCAACGGCGACTCGTTCAAGACCTACTGCACGGAGCTGACCCAGTGGGCGCACTCCGGCGTCTACGAGATCGTGGAAGTCGCGGACGCCCCGTCGAGCGGCCCGATGGGAACGGCCAAGGCCGAGGCGATCTACCGCCTGTTCAACGCCACCAACGGCGGCGCCGACGTCAACACCAGCCAGAAGGCCGCGGCGTTCCAGGCCGCGATCTGGGAGATCGTCTACGACTTCGACCAGGGCATGAACTTCAGCGGTGGCAAGGTGCAGATCTCGGGCCTGAACAGCACCCACTTCAACCTGTACACCGGCTTCGCCAACGACACGCAGGGCGACAAGACCCCCACCGTGATCGCCTACAGCAACACGCAGTACCAGGACCAGCTCGGCGTGCAGGTGGTGCCCCTGCCCGGTGCGGCCGCGATGGCCGGCCTCGGTCTGGCGGGCATGGCGGCCCGTCGTCGCCGCCAGGGCTGATAAGCAGCTCGGCTCAACGAGCCACACACACACGACACTCTTCGAGGGGAGCGGCCGAGGCCGTTCCCCTCGTTGTCGTTTTGGAACAGGTCGGCGGGTCTCGATCCGAACGCCGTCAGGCCGAGGTCGCGCTGCCGTACTGCCGCTCGTAATAGTCGCGGTAGGCACCGGTGCGGACCCGCTGCCACCACTCGGTGTTGTCCTGATACCACCGGACCGTGTCGGCGAGGGCACCCGGCCACGCCGAACGCGAGGGCTTCCAGCCGAGCTCCCGCTCGATCTTGGTCGCATCGATCGCGTAGCGGCGGTCGTGTCCGGGGCGGTCCTTCACCCGCTCGATCATCTCCTCGCCGTGTCCCATAAGCCCGAGGATCGCGTGGGTAAGCTCGAGGTTGGAGCGTTCGTTGTTGCCGCCCACGTTGTAGACCTCGCCGGCCGCGCCCTGCTCGAGCACGGTGAGGATCGCCTCGCAGTGGTCGTCAACGTGCAGCCAGTCGCGCACGTTGAGCCCGTCGCCGTACAGCGGGACCTTCTTGCCCTCGATCAGGTTGGCCACAAAGAGCGGGATGACCTTCTCGGGGAACTGGTAGGGCCCGAAGTTGTTGCTGCACCGGGTCGTGAGCGTGTCCATGCCGAAGGTGTGGTGCGCGGCACGCACCAGCAGGTCGCCGCCGGCCTTGCTCGCGGCGTACGGGCTGTTGGCGGCCAGGGGCGTCTCCTCGGTAAACAGGGCGCTCTTGTCCTCCAGCGGCAGCGAGCCGTAGACCTCGTCGGTGGAGACATACACAAACCGCCGCGGCTTGCCCGGTGCCTTGCGGACGGTATCGAGCAGGATCTGCGTCCCCAGCACGTTGGTGCGGATGAAGGGCTCGGAGTCGAGGATCGAGCGATCGACGTGGCTCTCGGCCGCCATGTGCACGACGGCATCGGCCTCTTCGACAAGCGGCGCCATCGCGGCGGCGTCGCAGATATCGGCCCTGACGAACCGGTAGCGCCGGTCGTTCTCGACATCGCGGAGATTCTCGAGGTTGCCCGAGTAGGTCAGCACGTCGGCGTTGATGACGCGGCAGTCGGGGCGGTTGGCCAGCAGGAAGTGCACGAAGTTGGCGCCGATGAAGCCCGCGCCGCCGGTGACCAGAATGGTTGTCATGGCTGTCTTTCCTCGTCGTGGTCCGGCCGCGAGGGGTCGCGGCCCTGGGAAGCGATCATGGCGGGTCGAGCCGGCGCATCACGTCGGCCAGCGCAACCTGCCAAGGGGTCATCGGCCCGATCAGGGCCTCGGTCCTGGAGATGTCGAGCACGCTGTAGGCCGGACGCGGGGCCGGGCGGGGGAACTCATCCGAGCCGCACGGGAGTACCGCCGCGGCGTCACCCGCGGTTCGCACCAGCCGCACGATCTCGCAGGCAAACTCAAACCACGAGCACTCGTCGCCGTCGGTCGCGTGGGCAAATCCGGTCGCGTCGGCCAGCAGCAGCGCCAGGCTCGTCCGGGCGAGCCCCTCGGCGGAGGTCGGCCTGCCCCGCTGATCGTCAACCACACGCAGCTCCGGACGCGTCGTCGCGGCCTTCGCGATGGTCCGCACAAAGTTCCTGCCCCACGGGGCGTACACCCAGCTCGTGCGGATGCAGAGCCACGGGACGCCCGACCCGCTGAGCGCTTCGAGCAACACCTCGCCGGCCGCCTTGGAGCGCCCGTAGGCGTTCACCGGGTCGCGGGGGTGGTCGAGCCGGTACGGCGACTCGGCGGTGCCGTTGAAGACGTAGTCCGTCGAGTAGGTCACGAAGCGGGTGTCCGCGTTCGCACACCGCTGCGCCAGCACCCCCACCGCTTCGGCGTTGGCGGCGTGCGCGCGGTCGTACCCGACCTCGGCGTCGTCGACTGCGGTCCACGCGGCACAGTTGATCAGGTGCGAATAGGACGCGACGTCGAGCGATCGCACGGCGTCGAGATCCTCAAGATCGAGCCCGTCGCGGCTGAGCGCGTCGTACGGGATGCCGTGAGCCGTGAGCAGACCCGTCCACGCCCTGCCGAGCATGCCGCGGGAGCCGAGGATGAGCACACGGTCGGGATGCACGTTCGGATCAACCTCGGTCGTTGGGGTTCGTCGGTCGCGTGCCCTGTCGGGTCACTTGTGTTCGACGTGCCACGGGAAGCCGGCGAAGGCGTCGTGGGCACAGCGGTCTTCGTCGGGAGCGGCCGGGTCGTAGGCGTGCGTGACGTAGTAGAGCAGCCCGGCGGGCGTCTGCCCGACCGTCGCGGCCCCGTGCCAGAGCGGCGGCGGGATGACCACGGTCCCCGGCCGCTTCTCGCCGATCACCAGCGACCAACTCCGGCCGGCGTCCTGATCGTGCACGCCCACCTTCAGATGGCCGAGCAGGCACATCCAGAAGTCGGTCTGCTTGTGGTGGCGGTGCCAGGCTTTGATCACGCCGGGGTACTGCACGGAGAAGTTGACCTGTCCCTGCGGCGCAAGCACGCCCTGCATCTGGTTCATGAGCGACCAGCCGCGGTCGTCGGTGAAGAACTGCGCGGGCACGAAGAGCGGCTCGTTGAGCTCCCTTGCGCGCGCGAAGGCGTCGGGGAGCGGGCCGTTGTGAGTCGATGGTGCGGTGACCTTCAAGCGTCGTCCTCTCGCGCTGGTGCGTGTGTTTAGCTTGTAGCCTCGGCGACCTGCTTCTTGACCGGCTGGTCGGCGTGGTTGGCCCCGCCGCGAGCGACATACTCGCTGGCGCGGAAGAGGCTCTCGAACGTGCCGGCGTCGGTCCACCAGCCCTCGAGGATGTCGTGGGTCAGGTCGCCGCGCTGCAGGTAGTAGTTGTTGACGTCGGTGATCTCGAGCTCGCCCCGCCCGCTGGGCTTGAGCCCCTGGCAGACCTCGAAGACGTCGGCATCGTAGAAGTAGATGCCGGTGACCGCGCAGTTGCTCGGCGGGTCGGCGGGCTTCTCGATGATCTCGGCGACGCGCCGGTCGTCGCCCTCGCCCTCATACCGGACGACACCGAACCGCTGCGGATCGGGGACCTCTTTGAGCAGGATCTTGGCGCCGGACCGCTGGGTGAAGAACTCGCCCGCGGCCTTGCGGATGTTCTGCTCGATGATGTTGTCGCCGAGGATGACGCAGATCTTCTCGCCGTCGGCGAAGTCCTTGGCGAGCTTGAGGGCCTCGGCGATGCCGCCCTCACCCTCCTGATAGGCGTACTCGAGATGGCCGATGCCCAGGTCCTTGCCGTTCTTGAGCAGCTTGAGGAAGTCGCCGGCGTGCTCGCCGCCGGTGACGATCAGGATGTCGGTGATCCCCGCGTTGAGCAAGCACTCAATCGGGTAGTAGATCATCGGCTTGTCGTAGACCGGGAGCAGGTGTTTGTTTGTGACCAGCGTGAGCGGACGGAGCCGCGTCCCGAGCCCTCCGGCGAGGATGACACCCTTCATCTTCAACTCCCTCCAAGCGTCTGGGCCCAGAAACCGGCGCGGGGCGGCCGCGCTGACCTCGAATCTTATCGGCTGCCGGACCGGCGAAGGCCACGCCGTGGTGCCAGAAAGCCACGAAGCGTGTGGTGTTTCCGCGACACGGTGCGTGGGAACACCCGGCAAACCTTGCGCATATACAATGGGGTGGTGGTCGCGCTGGTGGCGCGGCGTTTGTAGTCTGGGAGAACATGCAAAGACGCCTGGCAGCCATCGTGGTGGTGGGAGCAGCCGTCGCGGCCCTGACCGGCTGTACGGAATCCCGCTCGACACGGATCACACAGACACCCCAGCCGGGTGCCGGTGGCTCGTGGAGCAGCGTGCTGCCCGCCGCGTCCCTGCCGCTCTCTGCCGAGACGACCGGCCAGGCAGCCCCCGACTGGATCCAAAGCCGCAATGACAACGGTCTCAGCCCGCGATCGGTCGATCCGGTGCTGGCGACGTCCGACTGGCCTGAGCCGGAGCGCCCGAGCCTGCGTCGCCCGATCCTGATCCGGGTGTATCAGCAGCCGGGGCGGTACTACTCCTACGGCCCGCAGCGGCGGTACTACGACAACGCGCGATCCGGCCATCGTCGATAACGCCGACCGGACCCGCCCGCCGCGGATTGACCGGAGGTGGTGCCGTCATTCGCGGCAGAGCTGAAAAACAAAAACCGCCCGCCGCAACAACTGCGGACGGGCGTGGGGTGGGGTCGAGGTGTTGGGTGCGCGATCAGTCGTAGAGCCCGGAGACCGTGGGGATCTTGATGTCGCGGAGCTGCAGCGTCGTCTCGACGCGGAAGTTGGACTGGGTCGTGTGCCGCTCGGCGAAGAAGAAGTGCAGCGTGTAGGTCTCTCCGTCCTCGAGCCACGAGAGCCGGTCGAGGAGGATGGTCTGGTCCATCGCCCCGTGGACTCCGCCGAGGTCGATCACGAGCTTGCCGTCGATGAACACCCAGACGTCGTCGTCGCCGATGAACCGGAACTCCTGCCCCGCGTCCGCGTCGTAGACGAACTCGGTCGCCAGCTCGAACGTGAAGTGGAAGTTTTTGCTCGTGTTGTTGTAGTTGCCGAAGAGCTTGTTGTTGATCGGGAAGAAGCCGCCGAGGCCCGCAAAGCCCGAGTCCTGCTTGTCGTCGAAGACATACTTGTTGGTGCCGGGTTCACGGTGCAGCGTGATCGGGAGCGAACTGCTGAGGTTGACCCCCGGCACATCGCGGAACCACTGCGCAAAGCCCTCCGCATCATGAACGGCGAGCCCCGAGCTCTCGGCGGCGCCGAGCGAATCGCCCTCCATGCCGAGCATGTAGCTGCGGGGGCGCATGATCTCGTTACCGCTTGCGTCCTTCCACTGCCGCGTGACCCTGCGGCCCTGGGAGTTGAACACGGGCTTGCCGTCCTCGTCGAGTTCATCGGCGCAGATGTCAATGTAATGCCCGTACGCGCCGTATCCGTTGGCCTTCTTGGGCTGCCACTGGAAATCGTCGTGCCCACCCTGCTGGTCGCGGGCGAGGAAGTCTCGCACGGTGCCCGTGAGGGTCACGGCGTCGGGCAGGTCGTCGCCGTCGTCACTCTGCGCGACCGCGGCGGTGGTGCCTCCAACGGCAAAGATGAGCAGGGCGACGGGAAGTACTCGTTGACTGATCGGCATCACACATTCCTCCGTTCCCCTGCGGCGGCACTGGATTCACCGCTGCAAGCCCCTGAGGAAACCGTGCAAAATGTGCCGCTCGGACGCCAGCAGCGTCCGAAGCCAAACGGGGAGGTTGGGCGTGATTGTGCGGCCTCGGCGGGTGATGCGGTGCTATTCCTCGTCGAACCCCGCGGCGATGAGCCTGTCGAGGGCCTTGAGGGCCTCGGCTGCGTCGTCTCCCTCGGCCGTGACCTCGAGCGTCGTGCCCTTGGTGGCCGCGAGCATCATCATCTGCATGATCGACTTGCCGTCGACCTCGGTGTCACCCTTGCGGACCCGCACCGCGCTCTTGAACGTGCTGGCGCAGTCCACGAACGCCATCGCCGGTCGGGCATGGAGCCCGAGACGGTTGACGATCGTGGCGTGGAGAGTCTGACGCGCCAAGGTGCGCTCCCGGGGGGAAGAGATGGATCACAGACGGTGACGGGCGCAGCGGCCCGATGTCGGATCAGCCGAGCTGCTGCTCGTCGGCCTCGACGAGCAGTGTGCGGACCTCGTCGGCCTTGGCCGCCTGACGGAGGAACCTGCGGAACGTGTCCTTGCTCAGATTCTTGAAGATGACCTCCATCGCGTGGAGATGATCTTCGGGCTTGTCCTCGGGACTCAGCAGCAGGAAGACCGAGTAGACCGGCTGCTTGTCGAGCGCGTTGAAATCGACACCACCGGCGCTCAGACCGATCGCGGCGTTCATCTGCGTGATCGACGCATGCTTGACGTGCGGGACCGCGACGCCCTTGCCGAAGCCGGTGGAGCCCTTCCGCTCACGGTCCAGCACGCAGCGGATCAGCTCGTCGCGGAGGCCCGCGTCGACCGCGCCGGAGGCGATCAACGCGTCGAGCAGTTCGGTGATGACCTCGTCCCGCTCCTTGGCGGCAAGCTGGGGGACGATGGCTCCGTCTTTGACAAGCGAGCTGAGCTTCATGGTGTTGCGTTCACTCCGAGGGCCCGGGGTAGGGCGAGCGTGATGGGTGACGGACGGGCGGCCGGGTCAGCGGTGGTTGTTCTGCTTGAGCTTCTCTTTGAAGTCGTGGAGCTGCCGCTGGGCTTTGGCAAAGGCCTGATCGACCGCCGCGTAGAGGTCCGGGTCATGCGCCTTGGCGATGAAATTCGAGTGCTTCTCGACGTCGATCACCATGTCGACATCGAACCGTCCGTGGGTGTGATGATCGTCCTTGCTCACCGTGATGGTCGTGGCCTGCACGCCGTCGAAGTACTTGGGGAACTTGTCGGCCTTGCTCTGCGCGTAGTCCTTGATCGCGGGGGTGATCTCCAGGTTTCTTCCGACGACATCAATCCGCATCGGGTCGCTCCGTGAGGGTTTCCGTGGCAAGGGCGTCCGAGCCCAAGGGCCATCATATCCCCGTTCGTGCCGCTGCTCAGGCCTCGGTCGGCGGGGGGGCCGACGGGGGCTGAGAATCCGATCCGGGTGCGGCCGGTTGCGCGAACGTGCCCCCGCCGCGGCTCTCGATCGCCTCGTTGGCCAGCCGCTCCGGGACGAGCACCCCGCCGGTCACAAAGAAACGCAGAGCCTCCTCCACGCTCATCGGCAGATCGACCAGTTCCGACGACGGCAGGTTGATCGCAAAGCCCGTGAAGGGTGTCGGGCTGGTCGGGATGAAGACCGTCACGACCTCCGCCTGCATCTCCTCGGTGATGAGCTTGAGCGACGGGCCGGTCACCAATCCGATCGTCCAGATCCCCTTCCGCGGGTACTGGGCCATCACCACCCGGTTGAACGCGATCGGCCGGTCGCCCAGCACCATCTGCACCACCTGCTTGACGTGCGGGTAGACCTGCTTGAAGCCCGGGACCCTGGCGAGCAGCGCCTCCAGCCTCCCGTACACGCGGCGGCCCAGGTACCCTCCGAGCAGCCTGCCCGCAAAGTAGATCGCGACGATCGCGATGATCAGCCCGGTCGCCTGCAGATACCAGTGGCTCTGCCACGCGTCACGGAACTTGGCCCGCCGGAGCAGTTCGCGGACCCGCGCGTCGGGCATCTCCTTGATGCCGCGGAACACCCGATCCGCCCTGGCCTCGGCGATCTCGGTGTCCTTCACACGGAACCAGCCCGGCAGCTTCTCCTCGGCCACCAGGCGCGGATAGATCTCGATCACCGCGATACGCACGCCGCGGTTGATCGGCTCGCCGATGTTGTTGTTCAGGAAGAGCAGGAGCTGGAACAGAATCCAGAGCGTCAACACCGAGGGCAGCAGGATGCCGAGCCCGCGGCCGAAGAACCTTCTGAAATCGCCCATAAACGTTTTCTGGTCTGGCATGCTGCTGATTCAATCGGCGAGGGGGTGCGGTTCGTGGGAGTGAGGTGTTGGGAGGGAGTTGCCCACCGAATGGCATCAATGGCTGCTGCAACAGTGTATGGGTTTGCCGCCCGAGTCTTGCAGAAGACACATCTCCCACGCCCGCTTCGAGACACCCGCGGCCGGGATACCCACCAAATGAAACAGGACCGGGTCGCTCGCGCTTCCCGGTCCTGGTTCGAAGTGGGCCTAACAGGACTTGAACCTGTGACCTCGCCCTTATCAGGGGCGCGCTCTAGCCAACTGAGCTATAGGCCCGCGAGCATCTCCTTCGGCTCAACGGCCGACGGGCTGCAAGTATAGGGCGAACCCGCGCCGAGTCATCCCCGTTCGGGGGGCGGATTCAACGTCGGGGCGTCGTCGGGCTCGCCCGCCTCCTCGACCGCCGGGAGCCAGAACACGAACTCGGCCCCCGGCTCGGCCGGAACCGCCAGCCGCAGGTCCCCCCCGAGCGACCGGGCCACCGTCCGGGCCAGGGCCAGCCCCAACCCGAGGCCAGACGAGCCGTCCGCGGCATGGGTGCGGGCGCGGGTGAAGGGGCTGAAGATCCGCCGCCGCTCACGCGGGGCGACGCCCGGCCCCCGGTCACGCACTCTGAATTCGACCCCGTTGCCCGTCTCGCGCACCCGGAGGGTCACCCGCCGGTCACCCGCCTCGGACGCGTACTTGCAGGCGTTGTCCACCAGGTTGCCGAGCACCCGATCGAGGGAGGCCGCGTCGGCCACCACGGCAAGAGGCCGGGACAGCTCCACATCAACTTCCAGTTCCATCCCGGCCTGCTCTGTGCGTTGCTCGAGCAACGGAACGACCGCGTCGAGCAGTGCCCGCACCGGCCGCAGCTGGCCAACGCTCACGCGGTTGCCCGTCCGGGCGTAGATCAGCACGTTCTCCACAATCGTCGCCAGCCGCTCCGACTCACGCTTGAGCGTCGAGAGATACTCGCGTTGGCGGTCCTCGCCCTGCACCATGCCGTCGGCGAGCATCTGCGAGTAGAGACAGAACGTCGTCAGCGGCGTTCGCAGCTCGTGGGTCACCGCCGAGACAAACCGCCCGCGCCGCTCAGACAACGCCAGCGATGCCCGCAACACCAGCCCGATCGCCACCACCGCCGCCACCACCGCCAACCACGCCACCACCAGCACCATCCGGGTCGGGGTCAGCCCAGACAGCGCCGGCTGCGCCGTGACCCCCGGCGCAAGCACCGCGGGCACGCTCGCGAGCAGACGACCCGCGCTGGCAAGCCCGCCCGACGGCCCGGCGATCTGCCCGCTCGTCAGACGCGAGGGGATCAGCTCGCCGATCGGTTCCAACTCCGCCTCGGGCAGCAGGTCGCGCACCGAGGCGAGCAGGTCGGCCCGCAGGGCCGGCCAGTCAACCCAGAAGCCCTGCAGCAGTTCGCGTCCGTTGACCGTCACCACGCGGACGAACAGCAACTCGGCCTCGCCGGTCGTCGGGTTGGCCCGCCACACCGGCGTGAAGCTTCCCTGCGTCACTGACCCGGATTCCCGCCCCTCTCCGCCACCATCTGCCGCCTGAAGCGCGGCCGCGAGGTCCATCGCGTCGGGCGCGACCGCGTCGAGAGCGAGCACGGCGGACTCGCCGAGCTCCGCCGGGTCCCCCGCCTCGAGCCGTTGGCCATCGCGGGCGGGCAGCTCGTTTGCCTCGTTGCGGCTCTGGGCCCGCGCGATGGTCTGCTGCCGGGCTTCGTACTCGACGACCGACCGATCGTCCTCGCTCTCCTGCGACTGCGAATCCCGCCTGCCCGCGGCCGCGTCGCTCTCGATCGGCGGCGGCGGCGGCTGCTTGGCCAAGAGCCGCAGCTCCCGCTCCGCCGCGTTGAGCGCGGGCTGATCGGCATCCGACCGTCTCTCCCGGTTCGGTGCCGCCAGAAACGCGCTCGGGTCTTCCTGAAAGCTCGTCCCCCGCAGGATCGAGTTCAACTCCACCAGCCGCCGCTCGACGGTCAACATGTCGGCCAGCGGCAGCGACTCGGCGTTGAGCCGGTCCCGCAGCGTGGCGTCGGGCGCCTGAGGCGAAGTCAGCCAGCCCTCGGGCGTGCTCTCAAAGTGCAGCCGGATGTACTCCTGCGGTCCTGAGAGCAACGGCGAGGGCACGAGCACCTCGCCCGCGCCCACCGGCTCCCACATCTGGTTGTACGCCCGGGCCGCCGGATAAAACGCCCGGTACTGGAAGTAGGGCCGCCCGGTCTCGGCAGCGAGGATCGGGCTCAGCATCCCGTCCATCCGCCAGAGCGAGAGCCGCACGGCCTCCTGCAGCTGGGCGTCCTGTCGCGCAAACCGCTCGCTCCGCTCAAGCCGGAGCACCTGCCACGTCACCCAGCCGAGGCCGTCAACCAGGAGCAGCGCGCACACGGCGAAGATCAGCCACGTGAGTCGGCGATGCGAGTTCATGAGCCGTCCGCCGGGTTGGGCAGCGCCGCTTCACTCGCCGCAGCCGCGAGCATGTACCCCTTGCCCCGCACCGTCAGCACGAGGCCCGGCCCGGTGCCGTCGTCGGCGAGCTGTTCACGGAGCCGCGCGATCGCCATGTCCACCGTGCGGGTGTGCGTACCGCGGGGATCGATACACCAGACCCGCTGCAGCAACTCATCGCGCGAGATTGCGCGCCCGCGGTTGGACGCGAGGAACTCGAGCACCTCCGCCTCGCGCTGCGCCAGCACGACCCGGCGACCGTCCTCAAAGACCACCTCGCGCCGCGCAAAGTCGATCGTGCGCCCGTGCAACGACAGCCGCTCGAGGCGTTTCGGCCGCTCGGCCGAACGCCGGAGCACCGCCTCGACCCGCGCGAGCAGTTCCGCGGCATTGAACGGTTTGACGACATAGTCGTCCGCCCCCAGCTTCAGGCCCCGGACCTTGTCCTCGGCCTCGCCCCGCGCGGTCAGAAAGATGACCGGAAGCCCCGGACGCACCAGCCGCAGCTCCTCCAGCACGCTCAGCCCGTCGCGCTTGGGCATCGAGATGTCCAGCAGTACCAGGTCGATCTCCGCCGACGAGGCGGTCTCGAACCCCTCCCGGCCGTCGGACGCCTGCAGCACGGTGTAGCCGGACATCTCCAGCGCATCGCTAACGCCCCGCCTGATCGCGGCGTCGTCTTCCACAACAAGGACACGGGCAAGGGCCACAGCGGAGCTCCATCGGGCCTGCGAGCAAGAGAGGCTCGCATAAGGGCTTCATCGGCGGGCTGGGGAAGCAGCCCCACGCGAGTCTACCCGCACACGCTCAGAAAACGCCCGGCCGGGGGTGAGCCCGGCTCGGGCGTGAGGGGGAAGAAGGTCTCAGAGGGCCCCCGTGTGTACCGACCGCTCGGCCGGAGGTTCACCCCTCTTACGGCGTCTGCCGCACAAGCGTTCGCTTCCCGTCCAGCAGCAGGTACACATCACCCGCGACCGCCAGCACGCTCTGGCGGTGCTCGCCGGCCAGACGGGTGGCCAGGGCGAAGTACTCTTCGCTGGCAAACTCGATCACCTGCTCGGGCTCGGCGTCGGGGGTTTCGAGCAGCCGGGCGTCCAGCCAGCGGTCGCCGCGACGGTAGAGCGTCATGTCGGCGTTCTGCCGGACACTCACGAATGCGGACTCGCCGAGGTCCTGCGCGCCGCCACCGCCGCCCTGCGCGTACAGCATCTGGTTGCGCAGGTTCAGCGAGGTCGCGTCGGCCTGCACTTTGGCGTTCAGCTCCTGGAGAACCGCGCCCTCTCCAGATCGACGTCGACTGCCGGCGGCGACGTGCTCACGCGCCGCTCGCTGGAGAACCTCAATCGGCGCGCTCGCCGCGGGCCGACCAGCGAATCCGAGCCGCAGCATCTCGTTCTCCTCGGCCGCGAGGAAGGCCGTGTACTCAGTCAGGATGCCAAACTCGGTCGAGAGCCGGATCACCTCATCCACCAACTCCGAGTCCGGCGTGCCGCCGTCGGCACCGGACTGGCGGATCTCGTCGGTGAGTGCACCGATCTTCCGCATCGCCCAGATCCGCGGCACGTAGCTGTGCTGCACGCCGGCGTTCTTCGGATCAAAGACGATCTCGTACTCCGCCGGCTCGCCCGAGGCGTCCGTCCCCGTCAGCGTGAACCGCACCGGCTCGCGCGACATGTACTGCCCCAACACCAGCACCTGCTCGCCCTCAAACACGTCGTTGAGCGAACCCGGAAGGATCTCCCGGAGCGGCGCAGTCGCGATCGTCTGAGGACTGACCGTCTCGAACGTCAGCTCGGGCGCCACCATCACCGGCCCCTGCAGCCGCTTGAAGACCTGACCGACCTTGACCTCGATGTCCTCATCGGGAAGCACAAACGTCGGCGAGCCGCGGGAGGCGCTGGCCAGCGCGCTCAGCAGCGGCGAGTTGACATCAAACCCCACGCCGAAGGAGAAGATCCGCCGGCCGTGCGTGTTGGCCTTGCGCGCCGCCTCGCGGATGTCGCGTTCCTCGCTGATGCCCACCGTCGCGAGCCCGTCGGTCAGGAACAGCACCATCGGCAGCACGCCCTCGGCCGGCTCGGCGCCAAGCGCCTGCACCAGCGCGTCGTGGATGTTGGTTCCCCCCACCGCCGCGAGGCCCGAGAGGTACTTCTCCGCCCTCGCGACAGACTCGGCGGTCTTGGCCACCGGCGCCGGTGAGAAGCTCTCAACGGTGTCGGAGTAATCAACGATGTTGAACAGCTCGCCCTCGGCCAGCCCGCCCAGGATCTGCATCGCCGCCTCGCGGGCCTGCTCGATCTTCTGCCCGCGCATCGAGCCAGAGCGGTCGAGCACGAGCGTGACCTCCCGCCGCAGCGTCGGCCGCGCGACATCCGCCGGCAACCCCAGCAACAGCATGAAGTACCCGCCGTCTCCCGAAGCGCCGATGCGGCTGTCCGGATAGGCCAGGATCGACGCGGCCAGCCCGTCGGGCTGGGTCAGCACATAGCTCAGCCGGAACGCGCCGGGATTGGCCGCGGAGGTCGCGGGCACCGTCACACGCACCGAACCATCGGCCTGACGCTCGGTCGCCAGTTCGTGGCTCGGCGAGTAGACCGCGCCGATCGCCCGGGCGCTCTGGACCGTCGCGCTCATCGACCACGTCACGCCGGAGGCCTCGAGCGACTCCGACCGCGGCAGCACGTAGTCAACCCGCGAGCCGTCGGCCGGGAGTACCTGCTCGTAGACCAGTTCCATCCGCTGCGTGCCGTTGGCCGGGACGGGGAACACGCTCGACTGGATGAGGTTGAAACCGACAAACTCGATCAGGCCCGGATCGCGGGTCTTGCGGACGATCTCCTCGTAGATGCGGCGTGCCTCCTCGCGGGTCAGCACCTTGGCGATGCCCTCGTTGGGCAGGCCCTCGAGACGGAACTGCCGCACGGCGGCGCCGTCGGGCACCGGCATCAGCAGCCGCGACTCCTGCGCCCGGCCCGCCGGGTTGCGGAGCAGGATCGACACCGTCGTTGTCGCGACCTGCTCGCGGATCGCGACCCGCACATCCACGGTCTCGATCCGGACCGACGACTCGGTGATCTCCGGCAGCAACACGCGGCTCTGCGGCAGCACGATGTTGTGGTCGGCCCGCTGGGCCGACGCGGGTGCCGCGGCTGCGAGAGCCATCGCGAGGCCCGACACCACCACCCAGCCCAGGCGGGTGCGTGCTGACGCTCGTGCACGGTCGGTCGGCCTCGGGTATCGGGGGGTGGTGCGCATCGCGGGACTCCTGCTGGGTGTGATCTCTGGCGGCTGCGCGGTGCAGCTGGCCACAACAAGAGATACCGACAGGGGCGGCCCCGGTGCGCAACCGGCTCGTAACACCGCCCCCGGATCGCGGCTGACGGTGTGTGTGGGCCGAAACAGCAAGGGCAAAAAAGAGGACCGCCCGCACAAAGGCGGGCGGTCCGTCGGATCAGGGTATCAGTCGAGGCGCTGTATTAGCGACGACGACGGGCGGCGGCCAAGCCACCGAGGCCGAGCAGCGCGAGGGCGCCGGGGGCCGGGGCCACGTCGCCGGTCAGGCTGTAGGCGATGTCGGCGGCGGCGCCGAAGATCGCGGAGCCGGGCATCAGACCGCCGAAGTCGGCGTAGTTGACCCAAGCCTCGGAGCCGGTGACGCCCGAGCGAACCATCTGGAAGTGGTTCTCGGGGCCAACGATCTGCATCTCAACCCAGTAGCGCCCGGGGGCGAGGAAGATGTCGTCGTAGGTCACGTCGATGGCCAGCTCGGGACGGCTGAACCACGTGCGGCCGGTGACGTTCTCAGCGTAGCTGTTCACGCTGGCGGTGGCGATGGGGGCACCGGGGGCGCCGCCAGCATCCGACCAGAAGGTCAGGTTGTAGCCGCGGCCGATGCCGGTCGCGCCGGAGGTCCAAAGGCCGAGGGTGTGGAAGTCGTTGAGGATCCAGCCGGCCCGGTCGGTGACTTCGAAGTCATCGAGGGTCGAGCGGGAAGCGCCGAAGACGCCCGAGGTCGCCTGGCTGTAGCCGTTGGTGCCGTCGGTGTCGCCGTTGTCCCAGAGGGTCGCACGGTTGGAGAAGGGATCGTTGCCGAGGTTGACGGGGTTGCCGTTGCCGACGGAAACGGCCTGCGCGGAAGCCACGCCGGCGATCGAAACGATGGTGAGCACAGAAACGGTCTTCATATCTTGTCTCCTCACAAATCAAACGTGCAAAGTGCACCTGAACTGGCGAGGCCACGAGGCCCCCGACGAGGAACACACCTCGTCACACTTGGATGTCATGGGATTGAAAGTTTCGAGCGGAACTCTGCACGCTCAATCTCATGCCATCCAAGCACAAGAATACCGGTTACGCAGTACCACGCAAGAGGAAATGAAGCCCTTGCCAACGAATCCGTAAACATTTTTCAATCCGGACCCTGCGTCCACCTGTAAATGGGTCTGAATTGGCAATCTGGGCGCTTCTGAACCCTAAAAACCCCGGCTTTCGCTAGGTACCGATCCTGCAAATCCGGTCGACCCGAACCCCCCGGAACCCCGCGCAGTCTCGTCCAAAGACGCCACCACCACGACCATCGCCCTCGAAACAGGAGCCACCACCAACTGGGCGATTCGATCCCCCTGGGAGATCCGCACCGGGCGCCCGCCGAGGTTGATCAACGCCACCATCAGCTCGCCCCGGTAGTCCGCGTCGATCGTCCCGGGCGCGTTGACCACCGTCAGCCCGTGCCGCGTCGCCAGTCCCGAACGCGGCCGGACCTGACCCTCGTGACCCTCCGGCAACGCGATCGCGATCCCCGTCGGCACCTTCACGATGCTGCCCGGTGCGATGTCCATGGCGTCGGATTCGAACTCTCCTCGCGGCAGACACGCCGCGAGGTCCATCCCCGCAGCCTGCTCGGTCTGGTAGCACGGGAGCGCAGCGCGCGGATCAAGCCTGCGCACGTGGAGCATGGGCGTCGTGGTCATACCCGCAGCGTAGCGAAGAGCTGGAGTAGGCGCTTCCGGCCCCCCAAAGGAGGCGGACCGGCCCTAAGAAACGCGGGCGAAACGGTTCTGCCGCGAGACCGCTGGGGGCGGATCGATCGTGACCACCCGCACCTCGGGAGCCGCGACCCCCGTCGACCTCGCCGACTCGATACTCGCCTGGCGATCCAGCGTGTCGATCACGTGCTGGGCTGCGGCGATGGCGTTCTCAAGGGCGCTCTTGCCGGTCACGCGCTTCAGATGGTCGGGCTGACCCGACTCGCTCAGCCGTCGCTCCGACTCGTCGCGAGCCGAACGCAACTGCTGCAGCGTCTGCTCGGCCCGAGACCGTGCCTCGGCGATCGCAGCGTGCTTCTCCGATGTGCCGACGAAAGTGGTCATGGTGCCTTTCCTGAGGCGAGCAACCCCGAAGCTTGGTTCGGGAAGACCCGTGTTTGGTTGCTCTCGTGACAGGCCCGATTGTCGCTGGCTCCGGCGACCTGTCAACCTCAACCCTAACACATTCTTTACCCAGCCAGGCGCAGGCAGGTTGCACCAAGTTCCGGCACCGCCTCGTGGAGTGCCGCCAGGGCGACCTGCGGGTCGGTATCGCGCCGGGCAGCCTCCAGGGCCGCGATGATCGCCTCGACATCGGGCAAAGGATCGCCCCCGGCGTCGAACGACCGAATGCCCCGGTGCGGGGTCGGCCGGAGCGGTTCCGCGGCGTAGGTCAGTTCCTCGTGCAGCTTCTCGCCGGGCCTGATGCCCGTGAAGATCACCTCCGCCTTGCCCGGCGTCGCGACAGACTGCCGACCGTCGGCCGCGAAGACCGGCTCGAGCCCCTGAAGCCGGATCAGCCGCTCTGCCAGATCGACGATCCGGATCGGCTCGCCCATGTCGAGCACGTAGAGCGGGGCGTCGGTCGAGCCCTCGCTCAGGGCCGCGGCCTGGGCGACCAGCGTCGCGGCTTCGGGGATCGTCATGAAGAACCGCGTCATGCGCGGGTCGGTAATCGTGATCGGCGCTCCCTCGGCCAACTGGGCCGCCCAGATCGGCAGCACGCTGCAGGCCGAACCGAGCACGTTCCCGAACCGCACCACCGAGAACATCGTCGGCTCCGCCCGAACGCTCCCACCACCGGGGGGCGGGCTTTCCAGCCCGCCTTCGACACAGGGGGGCGGGCTTTCCAGCCCGCCATCGCGCAACTCACGATGCAGATACCGCACATACTGCTCGGCCACCCGCTTGGTCGCGCCCATCACGCTGGTCGGGTGCACGGCCTTGTCGGTGGAGATCAGGACGAAGTGCCCGCACCCCGCAGCCGCAGCCGCGTCGGCGACCGCCTTGGTCCCGAAGACGTTGTTGGTCACCGCATGAGCGGGATGGTCCTCCATGAGCGGCACGTGCTTGTGGGCCGCGGCGTGGAAGATCACGTCCGGGCGCAGCTCCGCCAACAGCCGGTGCGTGCCCGGGGCGTCCACCACATCGTGCAGCACCGCGCGGCGGTTCACGCCCGTGCGCGCAATCTGGCGGTCGATCTCGAACAGCGCGTTCTCCGAGCGTTCCATCAGGACAAGCATCTCGGGATCGAAGTCGGCCGCGATCCGGGCCAGTTCCGACCCGATCGAGCCGCCGGCCCCGGTGATCAGCACCCGCTTGCCGCGGAGCACCCGCCCCACCGCCGCCCGGTCGAGCCGGTGCGGGTCGCGCCCGATGAGGACCGCCGGGTCAATGGCTGCGGGCTGAGGCCTCCACCACGACCGGGTGTCGGGCACCGGCGCGAGCGCATCGGCCAGCGGCGGGACGAACCGCTCCTCGATGCCGAGCTCGGCAAGCGCGGCCCGGGTCCGGGCGATGAGCATCGGCTGCGATGCGGGCAGACTGACAATCGCGGCCCGGGGCTTGGTGGAGAGCCCGGCCAGATCGTCGAGTGAGTCGAGGATGGGCAGGTCGGTGGCCCCCAGTGTCTGCTCGGTCATCGCGCCGCGGCCCTGGGGCTCGGCACCGCCGACGACCACCGCCCCGATCGGCCGGGGGCCAGAGCCGGGCAGGAGCTGCGCCACCAGAGCCGCGAGCGTGTCCGGCGTCCCGATCAGGACGACAGAGGGCACGGGCTTGGGTTCGGTGGCCCGGGCTGGCCTGCGGCTCGGGTGCTCTGTGGGCATCGACAACCTCCGGTCGTGCGGGACAAAGGGCACACGACAGGGGGCTTATCGGCACAATCGGCGTCCCGGCTCGCAACCGTTCGGCCCGGATCGGCCCGATTGACCCGGAGGCGGCGGTCGGGCCCGCAGCGCAGCGGGGCCCGGATGCTGCTTTACTACCCGCATGATCTGCAGGCTCGTTGGAACAGTGGAGGGCGTCGAGGGCAACGCCGTGGTGCTCGATCAGCCCGAACACGGCCTCGCCAGGCAGGTGCTTGTCCCGGCCTATCTCGCCGAGCGGCTCGCCGGCGACCGCGGCCGATCGGTCACGCTCCACACCATGGAATACCTTGAGGCACAGGGCCAGGGCTCCAGCTTCATCCCGCGGATCGTGGGCTTCGGAAGACCCGAGGACCGCCGGTTTTTCGAGATCTTCACCAGCGTCAAGGGCCTGGGGAACCGTAAAGCCTTGAAAGCCATCGCGTTACCACCGTCGGAGATCGCGGCGATGGTGGCGGCCAAGGACGCCAAGGGGCTGCAGCGGTTGCCCGAAATCGGCAAGCGGCTGGCCGAGACGATCATCGCCGAGCTGACCGGCAAGCTGGACGCCTTTGTCGATCCCGGGGTGCTCGTCGAGGGCAAGGGCTCAATACCGGCGACGAAGTTGTCGATCCCGACGGGAGCCGCGGCGGCCGTGGAGGACGCGCTGGCGGTGCTGATGGAACTCGGCCAGACCCAGGCCGAGGCAGAGCGGGCCATCGAGCGGGCCCTCCGCGGGGCCGACCCCGAATCGCTCAGCGGCGAGGACCTCGTCGCCAAGGTGTTCGGGCAGGGATAACGAGCCCGGATCGGGAATCAGACACAGGAATCGGCATGCGATACGCGACGATCATGGCGGGCGGGGCGGGGACGAGGCTCTGGCCCATGAGCCGCAAGGCACAGCCGAAGCAACTCATCCAGTTCGTCTTCCGCGACGGGCAGGACGCGCCTTGCTCCCTGCTCGAACTCGCGGCCGCCCGGCTCGACGGGCTGGTGCCCCCCGAGCGACGCGTGATCTGCACCGGCGAGCGGTACCGGGGCGAGATCGAACGCGTGCTGCCGGACTTTGCCGGCGAGCGGATCCTCGGCGAACCGGAGGGACGCGACACGATCAACGCCGTCGGCTTCGCGGCGGCCGTCTTCGGCCTGCACGACCCTGATGCGGTCTTCGCCGTGCTCACCGCCGACCACATCATCGAGCCCGACGAGGTCTTCCGCGACGCGATGGATGTGGGATTCCGCATGGTCGAGCAGGACCCGCGCCGGCTGGTGACCTTCGCGATCACGCCGACCTATCCCGCGACCGGCTTCGGCTATGTGCGACGGGGTGAGGGGATCGACGGCTTCGACGAGCGCGCGTTCGGCGTGCGCGAGTTCAAGGAGAAGCCGGACCTCGAGACCGCGACCCGCTACGTCGAGAGTGGGCAGTACGGTTGGAACGCGGGGATGTTTGTCTTCCACGCGCGCACGTTCATGGAACTGCTCGGCAAGTACGCGCCGGAGAACGCCAAAGGCCTTGAGCAGATCGCAGCCGCTTGGGACACCCCCGATCGCGCGCGCACGCTGGAGGAGGTGTATCCGACGCTGCCCAAAACCAGCGTGGACTACGGCATCATGGAGCCCGCCTCGCGCGACGACTCGGTCTCGATCTGCGGCGTGGACATGGACCTGCGCTGGCTCGATGTCGGGAGCTGGCCGGCGTACGCCGAGACCATCAAGGCCGACGGCGCCGGCAATCGCGTCCGCGGCACCGGCGACACGGTGATGGTGGACAGCACCGACAACCTCGTCATCACCGGCGGCAGCCGCAGGGACGGGCACGGGCACACCGTGGCGCTGGTCGGGTGCGAGGGGCTGATCGTCGTGCAGACCGATGACGCGACGTTGATCATGCCGGCGGACCGGGCGCAGGATGTGAAGAAGGCGCACGAGAAGGCGCGGGGGGAGTTGAAGTAGTCGCGGAGAGGTGACCCCCGGACGCCGACGCTGAGGCTCTGCGAAGCGTCGGATTCCGTTTCCCCGACGCCGATGCCGAGGCTCTGCGAAGCGTCGGACGCACCTGCCGGAGTGTCCGTGCGCTCATCGCAAGCCAGAGCGCTCGGGCTCCCACACGATCGCTCCACGGTCTTGATGCGCCAGAACGTACCGGATCACAGCGAGATAGTGCGATTCATCCTTGATGCGTTCGACGTGCGAGGACCTGCCCCAGACTCTGCCGGGAATCTGCTCCCGCAGCGCGTGCGAGGCGGCCTGCTTTGCTCGGCCAAAGAGCCTCACCGCGTCACCGTCGCAATTGAACAGCGCGTGGCAATGCACGCCATCACAGGCGATGACACGGGGGTGCGCACCGAGCTGCGTGAGCTTCGTTTGGATGGCCTCGACCACAACGCGGCGATGAGCCGTGGCAAGGAACACCGGACCGGTCGAGATCGCCTCGGCCACCTTTCTGAGCCCCTCGTGCTCCCCCGGCGGTGGCGGCCGACGGTAGTCGCCGGAGGAATGCACACGATGCTGGCGGCTGCGGAATCCTCTGCGGTCGCCGGGGAGCCACTGGCCTCGGGTGCTTGTCACGACGTGTGCCCAGGCTCGCCAGTTCGGGTCTGCCATTGCCGGAGCGTAGCGGAATCCGACGCTTCGCAAAGCCTCAGCATCGGCGTCCGAAGAGCAGCATCCGACACTTCGCAGAGCTTCAGCATCGGCGTCCGAAGGGCAGCATCCGACGCTTCGCAGAGCCTCAGCATCGGCGTCCGGGAAGATGGGTCGGGCACTACACTCTCGGCGTGCGGTTTCTCTGTCTTGATCTCGGCGACAAGCGGACCGGTATTGCGGTCGGTGACGACATCACCCGGCTGGCGTCGGCGGTCGGGGTGATCGAGGTGCCGCGGGAGCGGGACGGGGGGCGGGCGCTGATTGACGCGATCGCGCGCGCGATCGAGGAGCAACTCGGGCCGCGGGATGAGTTGGTGCTGGGGCTGCCTCTGAACATGGACGACAGCGAGGGCCCGCGGGCCAAGATGGTCCGCCAGTTCGGGATGCACCTCGGCGAACGGACTGGCCGGGCTGTCCACCTCCACGACGAGCGGCTGAGCAGCGTGCAGGCCGACTGGGAGATGGGGCGGACGGGGATGACCCACAAGCAGAAGAAGCAGAAGCGGGACGCCCTCGCGGCGGCGGCGATATTGCGGGAGTTTCTGGCGGTGCGGGGGGGACCACCGTGAGATACGTCCAAGCAGAAACCGACGCACTGCTCTTTAAACTGATTTGGTACGGCTCGATCGGTGTCATTTGCCTTGTATCGTGGTGGGCAATCCGGCGATCCAATCACGATTCCGCCGAGACAAGGGTGCGGTGGTTACGTGCTTGGTTCATCATGGGGCTGGTTCTGCTTTCGATACGCCCGGTTTGGAAGGTCACTCAGGCGTTCGTGGGGATCGTGCAGGACTGGCGAGATTGGCTCGGATAATCGAGCCGGACGTGAGCGATCCGCGCAAACGAGGCTCTCTCGAAGCCAGACAACTGGGAACATATCTCCCACCGGAGTGTCCAAGTACTACAGTCGCTCGCGCCCGAATGGGTGGAGAAGGAGCCGGACATGCTGACAGCTATCACGGTGATGACCAAACTCGTAGCGGTGCTCGCGGCGATGCTCTCCTGGCAGGCCGTGCGGCCCTCGGACGCGCCCGCACCTGCCGGCGAAGCCGTCGTGGTCGCAGAGCCGATCGCCACCACCTCTGACGAGCCGATCGCCAATGCGGCACCCGCCCAGCCCGCCTCCGAATCCATCGCCGACGACTACACCGACGCCGACGAACTGCTCAGCGCGCTCGAGACCGCTGGCAACGACGTCCGCCAGCTCAGCGCCGTGGTGCGGTACGTCAAGACGTTCGCCATCCAGGGCGACACGCAGCAGCGCGACGGCACGCTGGCCTTTGTGAGCACACCCGCCGGTGCCGAGGCGGGCGCGACGCCCGACCGCCGCTTCGCGATCGAGTTCCAGCGGCTCGAGCTCGACAACGGCCGCCGCATCGAGGACGCCACGACCGGCTATCGCGAGCGGTACATCTTCGACGGCGAGTGGCTCGCGGAGGTGCGGCCCTTCGACAAGCAGTTCATACGCCGGCAGGTCGTCGCGCCGGGCGACAAGTGGGACCCGCTCCGTCTGGGCGAGGGGCCCTTCCCGATCCCGATCCAGCAGCGCCGGGCCGACATCCTGGCGCGGTTTGATGCGGAGCTGCTCGACGGGCTCGACGGTGTGGAGGAGCGCGGGCTGCGTGGCGTGGCGGGCAAGTGCTACCAGCTCCGCCTGACGCCCAAGGCCGAGGCCAACGAGAAGGAACTGCGGGAGATCCGGGTGTGGTACCAGCGTGACACACTGCTGCCGCGGATGGCCAAGACGATCAGCCAGGCCGATGATGAGTCGTTCGTCCTGCTCAAGGACCTGCTGACCAACGGCGACGCCAAGGTCTCCGAGGCCGAGCTGACGACCGCGCTGCCGGTCGACCGCGCGGGGTGGAACATCACGGTCGAACCCTTCGCGGGATAACTCATGCGCAATGAACTTCGAGCGGTGCGGGCGAGCGCAGTGCACACGCTGACTGTCGCGTCGGTGGTGTGCGGGCTCTCGGGCGGGTTGGCGTGCGCGCAGGACGGCATCGCCGAACGGTTGCTGGACCAGATCGATCGGCAGGCCCAGGCCGCGGGCTCGGATAACGCGGGGGCGATGCGACCGCCGAATTTAGCACCGAGCGTGCAGCGGATGCTCGAGGGGGCGCTCCTGACCGACGAGCAGAAGCTCGCCGCCCGGATGCGGCACGGTGTGTGGGAGGAGAGCGACCTGACCACGCCGGCGCTGCGCGCGCAGGCAGCGCTGGTGCGCGGGGCGCTCGATGACGAGTCGCTGGTGGACGAGGGTGCCGACCTGCTCGACCGGGCAGAAGCCGCGGCACTGCGGGGCGAGCTGGACAGTGCGATCGCCATGCTCGCCGGCGAGGGGAGTGTGCGGGCGATCCGCATCCGCGCCGAGGCGTTGGAGACACTGGGCCGGTTTGACGAGGCCGACGCGGCGCTGGACCCGCTGGTGGCGCGGCTCGGCTCGCGCGAGGTGACCTCGGGCGACGAACTGGCCGAGGGCGTGCGCGCGCTGATGGTGCGCAACCGCCTTCGCGGCCCGGGACGGGCGGGGCAGGCGAGTGCGGACTTCCAGACCCTGATGCAGCTGCTCGGGCGGGCCAAGAACGAGCTGGACCGGCTGTCGTGGAAGGCGCGGCTGGTCGAGGCCGAGGTGCTGTGGGAGAAGGACAACGCGCCCGAAGCGCAGGCGGCGGTGACCGAGGTGCTAAGCCTCAACCCGCGGTGCGCGCGCGCCTGGCGCCTGCTCGGCGACATGGGCGTGAGCGGGTTCGACTTTGACAGGGCCGAGAGCGTCGCCCTGCGGCTGGACGCGCTGGCGGAAGGCTCGGCGGACGCGGCGGTGGTCCGCGCCCGCGCAGCGCTGCGCCGGCGCGACCCGGCGCTGGCCGAGTGGGTGCTCTCGCGGGCGCTTGCGACCTATCCGGAGCACCGCGAGCTGCTGGCGGCGCAGGCGGCGACGGCGGCGGTGCGGTTTGACACCGAACGCACCGAGGCGCTGCTCGCGGCGTTCGATGCGTTGAACGCGGGCGAGGGTGTCGCACCGGAGGACGCCGGCTCGCCCGAGGCGCTGTTTGCGGTGGGCAAGGCGTTGTCTGAGGCGCGGCAGTACGCCGAGGCGGCGGACTATCTGGAGCGTGCGGCGGCGCGGCTGCCGACGCTCGCAGCCCCGTGGATCGAGCTCGGCCTGCTCGAGATGCAGGCCGGACGCGACCTGCGGGCCAAGGACGCGCTGCAGAAGGCCGGGGCGCTGGACCCGTTCAACGTGCGCGCGCGGAACAGTCTGGCGCTGGTCGAGGAGATCGGCACGTTCTCTGAGCTCGAGAGCGAGCACTTTGTGGTGCGGTACAAGCCGGGCATCGACGAGGTGCTGGCCGGCGAGATGCTGCCGGTGCTGGAGGCGATCTACGCCGATGTGTGCGGGCCGGAGATGTTTGACCACGAGCCCTCGGTGCCGACGGTGATCGAGGTGATGCCCGATCACGCGAGCTTTGCGGTGCGGATCACGGGGATGACGCAGATCCACACGATGGCGGCCGCGACGGGGCCGGTGATCGCGATGGAGGCGCCGCGGTCGGGCCCGGGCAGCAAGGCCGGGCCGTACGACTGGGCGCGGACGGTGCGGCATGAGTACATCCACACGGTCACGCTGTCGCGGACGCGCAACCGCATCCCGCACTGGTTTACCGAGGCGGCCGCGGTGTGGGGCGAGGGGCTGCCCCGGCGGGCGGAGTGGTGGACGCTGCTGGCGCAGGCGTACCGCACGGGCACGCTGTTTGACATGGACACGATCAGCCTGCGGTTTGTGCGGCCGATCAAGCCGAACGACCGGACGCAGGCGTACGCCCAGGGCGACTGGATGTATGAGTACATGGTCGAGCGGTTTGGGGTCGAGGCTCCGCTTGCGCTGATGGACCTCTACGCCGAGGGGCTGAGCGAGAAGGTCGCAATGGAGCGGGTGCTCAAGATCACGCCCGAGCGGTTCTTCGAGGATTTCAAGGTGTGGGCGCACAGCGAGCTCGTGGACGTCGGGATGATGCTGGGTGAGGGCGTGCCGAAGCTCGGCGAGCTGATCCCTGACCCGGAGGCGGTCTCGCGCGAAGATGTTGCGGCGCTGCTCGTTGAGCATCCGGAGCACCCGGACCTGTTGCGCGTGGCGGTGCAGTTGGAGATGAATGAGGCGGGGGGCGAGCCGGTCGCGGCGATGGTGCCGCTGCTGGAGCGGTACGTGGAGGCGTGCCCGGTCGATCCGATGCCTCGGCGGTTGCTGGCGAGGCTTGCGCTCGAAGGGCAGCTCGGCGGCACGGATGGTGAGTCGGGCGCAGAGGATCTTGTGCGCGCGATCGAGCACCTGGAGTTCTTGGACGCGCGCGAGATGCGTTCGCCGGCGTACGCGTTGGCGCTGGCCGAGCGGTACGCCAAGCTCGGGCGGATGGACGAGGCGTGGGCCAAGGCCAAGCGGGCGACGATGATCGCGCCCTTTGATGCCGCGACGCGGGAGCAGGCGGCGAGGATCGCGCTGCTCAAGGGCGATCTGGCGGCGGCCGAGCACGAGCTCGAGGCACTGGCGGTGCTCGAGCCGGACCGGGATATCCACACGCGAAGGCTGGAGGCGGTGCGGGCGAAGATGGCGGGATGAGGGGTGCGTGCGGCGGGTGCCACGGGTCGGACTCGGCTCTGCGAGGCCGCCCCGTGCTGCGGAGTCGGCGAGCGACCGGGAGCGGATCACCTTTGCCAGCACGCACGGGGCAACGACGCAGAGCCGTCGCTGACCCGTGGCACCGGGCGCGTGTCCCCCCGCTTGCGCGGGGGGCTCTATCGCGGAGCGGTGGCACCCTCGGGGAAAGACGGCCCTAGGATTCTCCATGCCCGTCAACAAAGAGCAACGAGCCCGTCCCGGGAGTCCCGGCGCGGGGGAAAACAGCCGACCCGGCGAGGTCAGGCTGCAGCGGTACCTTGCCGACGCCGGGGTGGCGTCGCGTCGGCACAGCGAGCTGCTGATCACCGAGGGACGCGTGAAGGTCAACGGCAGGACCGTCCGCGAGCTGCCCGCGTTTGTCGTGCCCGGGGAGGACCGGGTGCAGGTGGACGGCACGCCGATCGAGGGGGCCGAGCGGCGGGTGTACATCATGCTCAACAAGCCGACGCGGACACTCTCGACCGTGGAGGACGAGCCGGGGGCGGCGCGGCGGACGGTGCTCGACCTTGTCGATCACCCGTCGGGGGCGCGGCTCTACCCGGTCGGGCGGCTCGACTTTGACACCCGCGGGCTGGTGCTGATGACCAACGACGGGGAGCTCGCCAACCGGCTGACGCACCCGAAGTTCGGCGTGGAGAAGACGTATCACGTGACGGTGAAGGGGTATCTGGACGCCGAGGGGCTGGAGAAGCTCGAGAAGGGCATCTATCTGGCCGAGCGTCGTGAGGGGCGCACTGTGGGCGCGGTGCGGGCCAGTCATGTGCGGCTGAAGATGCTGCGGCGGGACCGGGAGCGGACAATCCTCGAGCTGACGCTTAAGGAGGGTCGCAACCGGCAGGTGCGGCGGATGCTCGCGGCGGTGGGTTGCCCGGTGAAGAAGCTCGAGCGGGTGGCGGTTGGTCCGCTGAAGCTCAAGGGGCTGGCCAGCGGGGAATGGCGCGAGCTGAGCAACATTGAGGTGCAGATGCTGCGTCGGGCGGTCGAAAGAGGGACAAAGAAGGCGGCCATGGGCCCGAACGCGCCGCGCGAGGGCAAGGCGCAGAAGCCCGGCTGGAGCAGCCGCAAACCGGGCCGGAGCCAACCCCCACCGGACGGGGGCCGACGGGAGGGCTCGGCGTGAGCCGGAGTGGGTTGAGCAAGCAGGTCGAGAGTGTGCTGGCGTGGTGGAGGCCGCGGCTGCGGATCCTGCGCCGGGTGGGAAAGGTGGTGTCGGCGAGCCACATCACGCGGATGGCGGCGGCGCTGGCGTACCGGACGGTGTTCGGGCTGGTGCCGGTGCTGGCAATCGGCGTGGCGGTGCTGGGCGGGTTTGCCAGCGACGAGCAGGTGACCGAGTCGGTGACCCGGATTCTGGATCTTGCGGGGCTGGACGAGATCGCGGTCCCGCCGCCACCGGTCGGCATGGAGAACGGCGACCCCGGGGCGGCCGGCGGAGTCTCGCCGACGGGTCAGCAAGTGCCGTCAGCGGAGACTGCGCTCGACGAGTGGTTGAAGGGGCTGGTCACCAAGGTTCGCGGGGTTTCGTTCGTCGCGATCGGGCTGACGGGGTTGATCATCCTGGCGTACGCGTCGATCTCGTTCATGATCGAGATCGAGCGGTCGGCCAATCAGGTTTATCGCGCGCCGACCGGGCGGTCGTGGGTGCGGCGTGTGACGCAGTACTGGACGACGCTGACCCTGGGCTCGCTGTTCCTTTTCGGGACGTTTTATGTCGGCGACAGGATGACCGACTGGGTCGATACCTTCAGCACTCCGGTGCAGAAGCAGGTAGGGGACGCTTCTGACAGCAACGCAGGCCCCGCGAGAGTCAACTCCGCAGAGCAACAGCTTGCAGGAAGAGCGTTCGCGGAGCCTCGGCCCGTGGCTGACGGTGCGGACGACGCGAGTGCAGATGCGGCGAGCAACGCCGCGGTGGCGGCAGGAACGCCGTCGGGCGAGGGGGACGAGAAGCCGAAGGACGAGGAGAAGAAAAGCACGCCGAATATCTGGGCCCAGTTCGCGGGAACGATGGTCAACATCGTGATCAACTTCGTGCTGCTGTTCTTCGTCTACGTGACGGTGCCGAACGCCCGCGTTGCGCTCAAGCCCGCGGCGGGCGGGGCGATCCTCGCGGCGACGGTGTGGGAGCTGGGCAAGTGGGGTTTCAAGTTCGTCGTGCTCAACTCGTCGGCGCAGACGTTCTACGGGGCGTTGGCGTTGGTGCCGCTGTTCCTGCTGTGGGTGTACATCACGTGGATCATCGTGCTGTCGGGGCTGCAGATCGCGTACATGTTCCAGCACTTCCGGGCGTTCGCGGTGGAGGAAGAGCCTCAGGACGGCCCGTTGCTGGTCGACCCGCTGGCGCTGGTTCGGGTGGCGGTCGAGGTCGCCCGCGGGTTCACGATCGGGCAGACGGCGACGGTTGCCGCGGTCTCCACGGCGATCGGGCTCGATGAGAGGGCGTCGCTGGAGATGCTCGAGCGGCTGAGCAAAGCGGGCTTTCTGCTGGAGGTGCCGCTGGGGCAGGATCGCGAGGGGTTCACGCTGGCGCGGCCCGCCGAGAAGGTGCGGGCCCGCGAGCTGCTGGAGCTGGCGTCGCAGGTGAGCGTGGGCGGGCGCGTCGCGGCGGAGGACGGCAGGCTCGGCGAGTTGCGGCGGGCACAGCTCGACGCGGCTGCGGGGCTCAGCCTGGCTGACCTGCTCGACGGGCCGGACCATGCCGGCGCGATCGACCCCGCGGCGAAGCTGGCGACGACGAGCTGAGCGATCGCGGCCGCTTACCCGTTCATATTGCGAACAACAATGGGGCGTGGGTTCTGGCCGTGAGGCGATTGTTGCGCTAGGGTTCCGCCCTTTTCTCGGGGCTGCATTCGCGGCCTGATTGAGGGGTCGTGATGGTCCGGGCTGGCGCTCGGGCCGATGACTCATGATGCTCCGGGCGACGCGGCAGGAGCCCGCGAGAGGCCGGAGGGAGAGGCAGGAGACCGCATGGAGGTCGTTCGGGTCCCGGAATTCAGTATCTACCTGGCAGACCGTCCCGGCGAGCTTGCCGGCGTGCTCGAGGCTCTCGCGGCTGCGGGCGCGAAGGTGACGGCTCTCTCGGTCGTCGAGACCGTAAACGGCGTGGATCGCAAGGGCCTTGTCCGCCTGATCGGCGAGCCGGTCGAGGCGATTCGGCGGGTGTGCGAGAGCGTCGCTGACACCGGCTCGGGTCCGGTCTCTGAGTCGGAGGTGCTGGTGGTGTCGCTCGGTGAACACCCGGGCCGCTTCCGTGAGGTGGCGGTGCGGCTGGCCGACGAGCGGGTGAACGTGCGGTATCTGTACCAGTGCCCCTCGATGTCGGGGGAGGGCGCCCGGTTCGTGCTGCGGGTCGAGGACCCGGCCAAGGCTGAGGAGATCGTCAGGGATCTGACGCTCCCGGCGAGCAACACCGAGACCGGTCTGGACAGCGCGGCCGGGGCGGCCTGAGGGCTCGGGGGCGGGGTCTTGGACGGTTCCTGCGTCGCAGTGCCTCGCGGCGGATCTGCAACGATAGAATGCACGAACGTGGACCGAGACCGATCGGCCCGCGCGTGAGGAGCACCGGATGGGAATCGAGACCGCACTGCCGACCGACGTGATGCTGACCACCCAGTTGCAGCGGGTGATCAACTGGTCGCGCCGGAGTTCGATCTGGCCTCTGCCGTTCGCGACGGCGTGCTGCGGCATCGAGCTGATGGCGACGGCGTGCAGCCGGTTCGACCTGGCGCGGTTCGGCGCGGAGGTCATGCGGTTCAGCCCCCGGCAGAGCGATCTGCTGATCGTCGCCGGGCGGGTCGGCGTGAAGATGCTGCCCGTCCTGCAGCGGATGTACGAGCAGATGACTGAGCCCAAGTGGGTGATCTCGATGGGCGCGTGCGCTTCGACCGGCGGCGTGTTCGACACGTACGCGACGGTGCAGGGGTGCGACCAGTTCATCCCTGTGGATGTGTACATCCCCGGTTGCCCGCCGCGCCCGGAGATGCTGATCGAGGGCGTGATGGCGATCCAGCGGATCATCGATCAGGACCGCATCCCGCCGAAGGGGCCGGACGGCAAGCGGATGCCGCTGGGCATCGCTATTCAGCCGAACTACACACCCAAGCCGCAGCCGGTCGGGTTGACCGTCGGCAGCTGAGCCACGTTTGCGAGCCTGCGGGTCGCTGCCCGATGCGCTGCGCGGGTAGGCTTGTGGCATGGATATGGGCATCAACAACAAGGTGGCGGTGGTGGCGGCCTCGAGCAAGGGTCTGGGGTACGCGATCGCGCACGGGCTGGCTGCGGAGGGCTGCCGCGTTGTCGTCAGCGCGCGCACGGAAGCGGACGTGCGTGCTGCGGCCGAGCGGATCGCCGAGGCGACGGGCTCGGAGACCGAGGGCGTCGTGGCGGACGTGTCGGTCGCGGGCAACTGCGAGCGGCTGATCGCGCGCGCGGCCGAGCGGTTCGGCGGCGTGGACATCCTTGTGACCAACACGGGCGGGCCGCCGGCGGGGCGGTTTGATGCGCTCACGGAGGAGCAGTGGGCGGGCGGGTTCGACTCGACGCTGATGAACGTGGTGCGGCTGGTGCGGGCGGCGGTGCCTCACATGCGGACGAAGGGCTGGGGCCGGATCGTCAACCTGACGAGCATCTCGGCGAAGGAGCCGATCGAGGGGCTGCTGCTGAGTAATGCGTATCGCGCGGCGATCCACGGTCTGGCCAAGACGCTCTCGCGCGAGTTTGCGGCGGACGGCATTCTGGTGAACAACGTCTGCCCGGGGATGCACGCAACGGACCGGCTGCGACATCTGGGGGAGATCCGCGGGGCGGCGGCGGGGATCTCGACCGAGGCGGCGCTGGAGAAGCTGGCGGAGGGGATCCCGCTCAAGCGGCTGGGGCGGCCGGAGGAACTCGCGGCGGCAGCGGTGTTTTTGTGTTCTCAGGCTGCGAGCTTTGTGACGGGGCAGAGCATCGTGGTGGACGGCGGTGCGAGCACGGGGCTGGCGTAGAGGCGAGACCATCACACGGACAACGCGTGGCATGCCCAGCCCTCTGCGCTCGCTACTCCGGGATCGCGTTGAGTGTGTACCACGCTTCGGTGGACCACATCTGTGCGCCGTCGTTGGCGCGCGGGTCGGTCATGAAGTGGACGACGTGGCCCGGCTTGATGCCGGGGATGACCAGCCGCACGCTCTTGCGGTCGGGCGCGGGGACGGCACGCTGGACGGTGAGGGTGGCGTTGTCGAGCTTTGGGCCGCCGTAGTCGGGCGTGGACTGGTAGCGCCACTGTGTGATGAGGTAGTTGGCGGGCGACTCGAGCCAGTCTCGGGGGACGGGCCGCGTGAACTCGACGACGAAGCCGTCGCTGGTTGCGCTGATGCTCTGGTACTCGAACGCGGTCTTGCCGGTGGGGCGGAGGCGTTGGAGGCCGGTGGTGGTGCCGCGCCAGTTCCAGTTGCCGCCGGTGCCGGTGCCTCCGATGTAGAGCGAGCCGTCGGGTCCTTCGAGCAGGCGGTTGACGCCGGCCTCGAAGCCCTGTGTGAAGCGGAAGACCGCGCCCTGGTACTCGCCGTTGACCTGTTCGAGGAAGATGCGGCGGATGCCGCCGGCGGTGAGTTCGCCGAGATACATCTGCCCGGCGAACGGCCCTTCTTTGATCAGCAGAGGGATGGTCGGTGAGTTGGCGCACTCGTTCTGTGGGAGCCAGACGGCCGGGGGCGACTCGCCGCGTTCGCGGAAGAGGGCGGGGTTGCCGCCCTGCGGGTAGCGGTCGCTGGTTTGGCGGCCGTTGTCGTGGCCGTAGAAGCGGCCGGGCTGCATGTGGATGAGCTTGCTGGCGGGGAGGAACGCGCCCTGATTGTCGGAGACGAAGATGTCGTCGTCGGGCCCGAGGCCGATGCCGTTGGGCGTGCGGAAGCCGCCGGCGAGGTATTCGATCTCGGCGGTGTCGAGGTTGACGCGGAAGCACGTGCCGCGGCCGTGGGGGTTGGGCCCGTTGAGCGCGACGACGTCACCGACGACGTTGTCGGCGGTGATGGTGTTGCCGAAGTAGATGCTGGTCGAGAGCGTGCCGTAGAGGTAGCCGCCGTGGGGCAGCAGGCCGAACGTGAAGTGGTGGTAGTTGTCGCAGGGGATGTCGCAGAACTTCTCGCGGGTCTCGAACGAGCCGTTGTTGTCGGCGTCGCGGAATCGGATGATGGAGAACTTCTCGGCGACGTAGATGTCGCCGTCGACGACGGCCATGCCGGTGGGGTCGTAGAGACCCTCGGCGACCTTGGTGGGGCTGACGCTCGAAGGGTCGCCGCCGATGATGTTGTCAACGATCCAGAGTGAGCCTCGCGGGGCGTCGTGGAGGACGCCGTCGTTGAGCGGGTTGAAAGAGGTGAGGGCGAGGCGGCCGTCGGGCAGGAAGGCCATCGCGCCGACGAGCGGCTCGAAGCCCTCGGGGCGGAGGTCTTCGACGACCCAGCCGGGGTGTGCGCCGTCGAGCGGCATGCCGTGGCCGGGGCGGAGGTTCTCGCGACCGTCGAGGACGACCTTGCGTCCGGGGCTGGTGATGCGGGGTGCATCCCGCTCGACGCGGAACGCGGACGCGGGGACGAGGGTGAACTCGCGCGCGCCGGGCGGCTTCCACAGCAGCTGCAGCGCGGCACCGCCGGCACTCTCGAACATCTGGATGTGGAGGGGGTGGAGACCGGGCTCAAGCTTTGTGTTGCCGTCCAAGCCCGTGGCGGGGTGGAGGCCGTCGTGGGTGATGATGGTCTGCCCGTCCAGAACAAGTCGCGAGCCGTCATCCGAGACGAGGCGGAAGGCGTAGTCGCCGCCGGTCTCGACGGAGAGATAGCCGAGGATCTCTACCACGAAGAAGTCGGCGGGGCCGTTGAACGCGGCATCGTCGGCGAAATCGACCGCGTCGATACGGGTGTCTCGGTTGGGACGCTGCTCGGGGGCCAGGGGCGCGAGCTGTTGCATCGGCCGACCGATGGCGTAGAGGCGGTAGGTCAGCCCGGGCTCAAGGTCGGAGGCGGGCGGGACGGTCTGGGCGGAGGCTGTGGCCGAGAGCGCAGCGATCGCGCCGGCGACGATTCGTGTCAGGGAATGCTTCATGGATCAGTGGCTCGCCTTGGGCTTCATGCTGTTGACCAGTTCGGTCTTGAGGAACTGGAGCTGCTCTTCGGTGATATCGCGCTTGGTGGCGCGGAGCATCTCGAGGAATCCGTCGGCTTCTTCGGGCGCGGCCGGGTAGCCAATGTTCTGCCCGCCGGCGGAGCTGTGGGTGACGATCTCGCCGTGCTGATCGAGGAAGGCGAACCAGGGGATGCCGCCGCGGGGGGACTTGCGCATGCCCGTGAGCATGTCGCCGCCGCCGATGGTGCGGTCGGTGTCGATCTTGACGTCCACGAAATGGTCGCCGAGGATCTCGATCACGTCCTCGCGGGCGAGGAACGCCTCGAGCCGGTGGCACCACGAGCACCACGGCGCGCCGTAGTGCAGGAAGACGAGCTTGTCTTCTTCGCGTGCCTTGGTGAGGCCCTCGTCGAGGATGGCCGTCGCGCTGCGGTACTCGGCCTGGTGCTCGGTGAGGAAGGCCATCAACTTGGCCGAGTCGTGCGAGGCGTCGGGGTTGTCGGGGGCTTCGAGCGAGCCTGTCTCCTGGTTGGCGATGGGCGTGCCGTCGGCGCTGAGGACCGTGAGGAACGGGACGCCGTTGCCCTTGAGATCGGCGCCGAGCTTGGTGGCCAGCTCGATGTTCTTGTCGAAGCGGCCGATGTCGATGTGGACAACGTCGTACTCGTAGAGCAGCTTGCGGCGGAGGTCCTTGTCTGCGCGCATGTGGTCGTTGAGCTGGATGCACCAGCCGCACCAGTTGCCGCCCCACTGGATGAGGACGCGGCGGTTCTCCTGCTTGGCCTTGGCGAGGGCCGCGGCGATCTGCTCGGAGGCGTCGGCGTTGACGTCGTAGAGCGTGGGCTCCTTGACGAGCCGCACCGGCTTGTCGGCGGGCGTCTCCTGCTGGGCCAGGACGACGGGCGAGAGCATCGCGACACAGAGCAGACTGGCGGCGGCGCGGCGGGTGGACATGGTGGATCTCCAGTGAGTCATCTGCGCAGTGTACAGCCTGGTCGGGCGTACACCATGCCCCGCGCGGGTGTTCAGCTTCGGGCCGGAGAGGCTCTGGACCGCGTCAGCCGAGGGGCAACAGGGAGGGTGCCCGGCCGGTGAGCTTGTCTTCAACGACGGGCAGCCGTTCGGCGGCGCGTTCGAGGGACTCGATCGCCTCGTCGTAGGCCTGGTCGGCTGCGGCCGACCATGCACGGTTCATCGCCCGCTCGGCGGAGGCGAAGACGTCCATCAGGCTGGCGTAGGACCCCAGGCCCATGCGGGCGACGAGTCGCTCGCGCTGCTCGGTGATCGGCGGCACAAAGTCGCTGATCGCGTCGCCCAGGCGGTCGGTGATGAGCGCGCAGGCCCGGCGGTTATCGGGCTGGGCGGGGGCGTCCTCGAGCAGGCCGGCGACCACGGTCCGGAGCTGGGTGACGGCGTTCTCCGGCGACATCGCGTCGTCGGCCTCGGCGTTGGCATCGGCGAGCTTGATGGCGCGGGCGGCGCTGAGGCGGGTGAGCATCGCGCCGGCGAGCAGGCCCACGCAGGCGATCGCAAAGTGCGGCAGGTGCGTCCAGCGGCTGAACTTGAAGGTCTTGACCTTGACGCGCTGGACGGGCTCGGTGCTCTCGGTCTGGAGCTGCGCGACGACCTCGGGGGTCAGCGCGGTGTCGGGCTGCACGATGGCGGCCTCGTTGGCATCGATGCCGGCGACGCCGGAGAGCACCGCGTAGGTCTTGGTGCCGTCGGCGTCGGTGCCGAGCAGGAAGTGGTCGGCGCCGCCCGATTCGGGGAACTTCCACATGTACGCGGTGGTGGCGGAGACGGCCCCGACGCCGAGCGAGACCCAGATGAGGATGAACGCGAGCAATCGCATTGGAAGACTCCGTTGAGAAACCAGATCAGCCGAGCGCGAGGATGACGATGTTGAAGATCAGCGCGAGGATCGACTCACCCACAATCAGGCCCGCCGCGAACGGCACCCCCCACTCTTCTGTCCAGCGGGGGCCCTTGAAGGCGCGGAGGATGATGTTGACCACGCAGCCGATGCCGTAGGTCGAGATGTACATGAACGGCAGGTAGACGCTGAGCCCGACCAGCACGCCGAGGCCGGCGAAGGAGCCGAGACCGAGCAGGATGCCGAGGCCGGCGCCGAGGCCGTAGAGGGCGTAGGGCATCTGCCCGCCCTGCACACCTTCGATGACCGCCTGCAGCGCCTGGGCCTGCGGGGCGGAGGTCGTGGTGCCGGGGCCCATGGCGATGCCGGTGGTCTTGAGATTGGCCCCGACGATGACGAGGATGGTGAGCATCGTGATCACCGGGCCGATGGGCACGGCAAACATCTCGCACATCTGCTGTCGGCGCGGCTTGCCGCCGATGAGGTGGCCGGTCTTGAGGTCGGCCATCATGTCGGCTGCGAGCGTGATCGCCACGCAGAGCGCAGCGCCGATGAGGACCGCACCCAGGACGGAACCAGAACCTGATAGCAACAGCACGAGCACGACGGTGAGCAGGGCCATGCCGGAGATCGGCGACCAGTCGGTCATGCCGGTGCACTGGGCGATGATGATGCCTGCGAACCAGATCCAGAGCACCCCCACCACCGCGATGATCGCGGCCCTGAGGTGCGGGTTCATGGCTGCGAGGAGGCCGGGCTTGGCGCTCTTGGTGGCGAGGAAGGCGTCCTTGGCCGCGTCGTCCCAGGTGACCGCCGACTCGCCCTCTCCGAAGCTGGTGCCGTTGACCCACGCGTCGCGGCTTTCCTGCTCGGCGAAGGCGATCGAATAGCCCTTGTAGGTGGCGGGGTCGACGTTGCCGGCGACCTCGAGGCCGGAGACCGGGTCGAGGCCGTTCTTGTTGAGCGGCTCGTTGCCGACGTAGTCGGCCGCCATGAACAGCAGCAGACCCGCAGCGATGACGGCGAAGACGATCGGGACGATGCCCATCTCCTCGCGTCCGCCCTTGCCCGCGGTGCGGCCGGCGGTGGCGATGGACTTGAGCGCCGCCGCGATGGCCGGCACCGAGAACAGCACGCCCATGAGCGCACCGCCGAGCAACAGGCCGATGCCCAGAGGTCGGTTGAACGCGCCGAAGGCAAAGCCCGGCGCGTCTTTGGCCTCGACGGTGGCTGGCAGCCAGCCCATGTTGAAGACGACCGGGTTGATGACGAAGTAGGCGAGGATGCCGCCGGCGAGCACCATGAGCCCAGCGCGGCCGGTGATGAAACCGGCACCGAGCGCAAAGGGGGCGATCGCGAAGATGAGCTGGACCTCGGGCGGCAGGCCGATCGCGCGGCCGACGTCGACCGTGCCGTCGGTCACGAGCAGATCGGGACGCCCGTTGCCGTCGCGGTCGATGTCGGGGTGCAGCACGCCGGGCTCGGCGGACGCGGGGTCGCCGTACGCCGGCAACCGGAGCTGCAGGTCGTGGTAGCCCCAGAGTGGGTCCACGGCCCAGCCGTAGTCGCGGTGGCGGAGGTCGTCCCAACTGAGGGCCTTGGCGTCGTCACCCTCGCCTGCGAACCCGGTCTCGATGTTGTGGACCGCGATGGTGAGTTCTTCGCTGTAGCGTGCGAAGGGGGCGAGGGCTTCGGACTCGAGTTCGGCGTTGATCTCGGCGATGCGGGCTTTGTTGGCCGCGATGCGGTCGCGGGTGCCGGCGGGGATCTGGTCGTCGTAGAGCGAGTCCTTGGCCTCGGCGAGATCGGCGGTGACGGCGCGACGCTCGGCGATGAGCTCGCCGCGGCGGGCGACGCCCTCGGGGGCCTCGCGGGCCTCGATCCAGCCCTGCATGTTGCGGGTGTTCTGGGCCTGGGCGGCGCTGAGGCGTTCGGCAAAGACGAGCTGGTCGAGGCGGTCGAGGTCGTCGGCATCAACACCGGCGAGTTCGGCCACACTGCGCTGGGTGTCGCCGACGATGGCCGTTTCGTCCACGCCGCCGGCCGGCAGCGTGTTCATCGCGGTCGGGGCGTACATGAGGGCCGAGAGCAGGATGCCCGCCAGCAGCACGAGCGTCTTCTTGACGCCGCCGCCGGGGCTCTTGAGGATCGAGGCCACGCCGACGGCCGACGGGAAGCGGAGCCGGTCGATCTCGATCATCTGCTTGCGCAGTGGGATGATGAATGCGCAGCCGAGCAGGGCGCCCGCGACACAGGCGAGGGTGATGAGCCAGAAGTCGAGGTCGCCCCAGTCGAGCGTCATGCCCAAGAGGAAGAGCACGGGGACGGTGAAGATGACGCCGGAGTTGGAGGTGTTGATCGCCGAGCCGACGGTCTGGGCGATGTTGACCTCGACGACCGAGCCGGCGTCCTGGACGAACAAACGCATGAGGCCTCGGAGGATGCCGAAGCCGACAACGGCGGCGATGGCCGAGCCGCCGATGGTGAATCCGATCTTGAGCCCCGCGTAGGTGATCGACGCGTTCATCACGATGCCGATGAGCAGCGCGAGGACGAGGGCGGAGAGGGTGACCTCTCGGTAGGGCCGCCGCGGACCGAAACCTCCCGCGCCGCGCGGCGGGGCATCGCTCACAAGCTCGGAGTTCGTATCGACATCAGCGGCGGGGTTGATGTCGGCTGGTTCTGGGGTCTGGTCGCTCATCGCAGCCTCGGCAGGAGGGGAAGAGGAAGGGGAGGCATTTCGTGTGCCTTCCGGACGGCCATCGTAGTGCATTCTGTCCTGCGGCGCACACGGGACGCGCGCGGACCAATGAACAAGGCCCGCGACGAGCGCGGGCCTGTGGAACGGTCTCGGGATGTTGAGGGATCGCGCGGGCCGTGCCGAGGAGCGCGGATCAGCGTTTGGCGGCGTTGAGCATCTGGCCGCGACGACGCTTGTTGTTGATGATCTTGCGGCCGCTCTTGGTCTTCATGCGGGACCGGAAGCCCATGAGGCGGTTGCGCTTGATCTTGCTTCGGCGCTTGGAATAGTGGGTCGTCATGGCGTTGTATCTCCGAACAGGCTCCGATCGGGGGTTCCGATCCGCCGGGCCACAAGGATAGGCGCGAGAGCCGTTCGGGCAAGGCACTTGGCCCATGGAATCCGGTAGCGTTTGGGGAGGATATTTGGTAGGATGTTGATAGTGGCTTTCGGGCCGCGATCGCTCGAGGTCCGCACCGGTATGGCGCGGGCTGCGAGCCATCGCGTCCGTGTTCGGACTTTGACTTGCCCTCCCGCACCCGCGGGACGGGTTCGGGAGTTGGCGCGATGGACGGGGAATCCCTCGCTCGGATCGAGCAGATCGAAGATGTCATCGGGTACCGGTTTACCGATCGGTCGCTTCTGGAGCGGGCGTTCGTGCACTCGTCGGTGGCCTCCTGCCGCCTGGAGAGCAACGAGCGGCTGGAATTCCTGGGCGACTCGGTGCTCGGGCTGGTGGCCTGCCAGCGGATCTTCGACCTCTATCCCGACCTGCTCGAAGGGGACATGACCAAGATCAAGTCCGCGGCCGTCTCTCGCCGCACCTGCGCCAAGCTCGCCCGGTCGCTGGGGCTGCAGAAGCTGCTGATCGTGGGCAAGGGCATGATGGGGCAGGCCGCGCTGCCTCAGTCGCTCTCGGCGGCGGTGCTTGAGGCGGTGGTCGGGGCTCTCACGCTGGACGGGGGGATCGAGGCTGCCCGGACGTTCCTGTTGCCCCTGCTCGACCCGGTCATCGAGGCCGCGGCAGAGAGCGGGCACCAGCACAACTTCAAGAGCGTGCTGCAGCAGCACGCCCAGCAGCAGCTCGAACGCTCGCCGGGGTATCGCACGCTGGACGAGAAAGGTCCCGACCACTCCAAGTGCTTCAAGGTGTGCGTGGAGATCGGTGAGCGGCAGTTCGATCCGGTCTGGGGCCAGAGCAAGAAGGAAGCAGAGCAGCACGCCGCGTTGAAGGCGCTGATCGAACTCGGGCTCGCTCAGGTCTCTGACGACGGCGACGTTCAGGTCTTCAGCTAAGGGCACGACCGAAGGGCCCGGTGCTCTCCGGTCGAGTGATCGAGGCGAGCGACCGATAATGCGGGTATATTGGGCCTCCACGGAGGGTCGGCCATGCACGAGACCATTCGCCAAAGCGGTTTGGCAGACGCCCGCCATCACGACGATCGCGCGTCGGGCTCCCCTGATGCAGCGATCGAAGAGGTCTTCCTGAGCCCCCGGGTGGTGGACGCCGCGGCGTTTGCCGAGTTTGCGCAGTCGCTGCGGCACCTGCTCGTCGAGGCGGCGCAGGGACGCGAGCGGCTCGGTCAGGCCATTGACGAGACGGACAGCGTCGTCGAGCGTCTGCGGGGGATCGCCTCGCAGGCCGGCGAGAAGCTGCGCCCGGCGGTGCGGCTGATCCCCACGATCGATCAGAAACTCAAGCAGGCGGAGGAAGCGCTCGAACGGGCGAGTGCCGCGGCCGAGGTTGCCGAGCGGACCGCCGGCGAGGCTGCTCGGGCCGCGACCGCCGAGAGCGTGGTCGCGCTGCGAGAGGCGCAGCAGTCCCACGAAGCCGCGGCCGCGCGGGCCGCGGGCCTGGAAGACTCGCTCCGGAAGGCGACCGAACGGGCCGAGACCTCCGTGGCAGCGCTCGACGAGGAGAGCAGGACCGGGGTGGACGAGGCGACCGAACGCGCGAGAGAGGCGATGGACGCGCTCGTCGCGGAACTGGACGGCAAGATCGAGGCGGCCAGTGCGCGGCTGGCGGCGATGCTGGATGAGCGCGATGCCGCGGCGGCGATGGCGATGGGCCAAGCGATCGAGATCGCCTCGGACGAGCAGGACACGGTGGGTGAGAAGCTCGAGTCGAGGGTGTCGCAGGCGCTGGACCGCGCCGAAGCCGCGGCGGCGCGGGCCGAGGCCGCCGAGCAGCAGGCGGCGGCGGCAGAAGCGCGGCTCAGCGCGGCGGAAGGCCAGCTCCGGGCGATCGACCAGCGCGGGCGCGAGATCGCCGACGGGGCGAGCCGGGCGCTGGCGATGTTCGACAAGGAGATCACGAGCCGCATGCACGCGCTCCTTGAGGCGATGGATCGTCTCGGCCCGCCGATCGAGACACCGGTCGCGGCATCTGTCGAGACGTCGGCTGCACGTCCGGCGGAGTCGAGCCCGGCGGCGGGAACGCAACCCGCCGAGCCGCACGCCTCTGAGGTCAAGCCCGAGCGTGGCCCGGCCGCGAGCCCGATCCCCGACGGCCGATCCGCCGAGAGTCGGGGGTACGTCCGGATCGATCGCCCGTTGGCGTAGACGCCGTGGGCGCTCCGGCGGCGTGGCCTCTTCACACACGGCCGACCTGCTCGGCGCGGTAGCATGATCGCATGCAGAAACAGGCGATGATCGTGGCGCTCTGCGCCGGGACGGCGTGCGGGCAGCTGGCGTTTGTCGAGGCGACGGCGGACCTCGGGCTCGAGGGATTGGCCGGCCCCCACTGCTGTTTCGTGGACCTCAACAACGACGGGCGTCCGGACGCGGTGATCGGCCGGAACCGGGTGTTCCTCAACACGGCGGACGCCGAAGCGCCCCGTGGCGTGCGATTCGTCGAGATTGAGGCGGCGGGGCTTCCGGCGTTCCGGCGCGGCGACATCGCGGTGTTTGCCGACCTCGACAACGACGGCAACAAGGACTGCGTGTGGGCGCGGTATCTGGACATCAACGCCGACAACTACGAGCCGCCGACCGAGGGGCCGGCCAAATCGGCGTGGCTGCGCGGCAACGGGGACGGGACGTTCGGCTCGCCGCTCGGTGCGTGGCAGGAACTCGACGCGGTGGTCCCCGCGACGACGGCGGCGGTGGCGATCGGCGATGTGGACAAGGACGGTGCGCTCGATGTCTATCTCGGGAATTGGTATGTGAAGTACGGGGCCGGGCTGGAGGGCTTTGCCAACCAGTTGCTCCTCCGGCCTGGCGCAGATGACGCTCCTCTCGCCGATGATCCGCGGCTCTTTCCCGATGCGGTTCAGGAGTTTGACGATGAGACCGACCCGGCGGGGCGTCCGACGTACGGCGTAGTGATCGCGCAGCTGGGGTTCCCGGCGGGCGGAGTGGCCGCGAACACGTACGCATGGTCGCAGCTGCTCGATCTGAACTACGGCAGACGCTGGAACCGGCTGCTCTACGTTGACCGTCCGTTGGATGAGTACATGCGGGAGATGCCCGCGCCGCGGATGACGGACGTGGCCCCCGAGGCGGGTCTCGACGGCGACGACATCCGCCACGGCCGCCACCCCGAGTGGCTGAAGGAACGCGCCAAGACCGACGCGCGGTTTGACCGTGACGACGAGAAGCCCTTCCGGGCCAACGGCAACACGTTCGACGCGGCGGTCGGTGACATCGACAACGACGGCGACTTCGACCTGTTCCTCGCCGAGATCACCCACGGGTGGGCGGGGGAGAGCAGCGACCGGTCGCGGTTCCTCGTGCAGCGGCAGGAGGTCATCGACGAATCGGAGCCGTGGGTGACGCGGACGGTCTTCACGAGCCCGCCGGAGCTCAGCGTGGACCGCGCGCCAACCGACCCCACCGTCCAGAGCTGGAACCAGGGCGACATCTTCTGCGAGTTGGCCGACTTCGATCTCGACGGGCGGCTCGATCTGCTCCTCTGCTCGAGTGACTACCCGGATGACCAGCGGCTGCGCATCTACCGCCAACAGGCCGAGGGCACATTTGCCGACATCACGAGTTGGGTGGGCATCGACCATGTCGGGGCGGGGCAGCCTTCGCTGGCGGATATCGACGGCGACGGCGATCTGGACATCATGGTGGGTCAGAGCTTCAACCGGCTGAGGGCCGACCAGCGCGAGGGGCGCGAGCCCCGGGTGCGTGTCTATCTGAACCAGGCGAGCGACAAGGGGCTGGGCAATGCGCTCGTGCTGCGGCTGGAAGGTGACCCGGGCCCACTCGAGGCTGCGAGACCGGAAGAGAAGCTCACCGCGGTGTCTCTCGACGCACTCGGCGCGATCGTGCGGGTGACCGCGGTGATTGATGGCGAGCGAGTCACGCAGAGCCGCCAGCTGGTCGGCATCGGCGGACACCAGGGCAAGCAGATGGACTTTGTCGCGCACTTTGGTCTGGGTGACGCCGATCGCGCCGAGCGGGTGGAGATCGAGTGGCCCTCACGCCGGCGTGTGGTGACGGTGTTGGACGAAGTCGCAGCCGGGGCCCACACGCTTCGGCTGGGCGAGCTGCGCGACCAGAAGTAGGTAGCCCGCCGGGGACAGAGCGGTGCCGGCTGTGACGCACCACGGACGCAACAGCTCGCACACCGCGCCCGATGCACGCGCAAAAAGAAGGCCCGTGGTTTGTAACCACGGGCCTTGCTCGTCCGGAGCCGGACGCTTGCTCTCAAATTGGTATCAGCCGTTGCGGGTGTAGAGACGGAGCAGGGCGGAGGAGTCCTGGTAGCCAAGGAAGAAGTCGCTGTCGGCGATCGCGTCGCCGGAGGGCGAGAGGCGGCGGGCGTTGCTGAGGAACTCGTACTCGCCGGCGTCGCCGGGGATGTCCTCGACCGAGTTGACCGCCTGCACGTCGTAGACGTCCTGCGTGGGGTCGTACGCCTCGGTGAGGCGGAGGCCCATGAGCTCGCCGGCACGCCGTGCGGTGACCGCGGCCAGCGACTGGATGAACGACTCGAGGTCCGCCGTCGACGGGGAGTAGTCGAGGATGGAGAGGTTGGGGATGAAGACAATCGCGTCGTCGGTGCGGTCCGCGTTGCCGGGGTCGGCGTGCTGCGAGACGCCGTAGAGCTGGCTGAAGAGCTCACCGAGAATTGCCGCGGACGGGAACTCGGCAATGTCCACCGAGAACAGCGGCTGGCGGGGGTCAAACATCGACGAGAGGAAGATGGTGGAGTAGTCCTGGAAGTCGAAGTCGGCGGGGTTGGTCGAGACGTTGATGTCGAGGCCGCGCTCGTCGTCGGACGTGCCGAACACGCCGTCGCCGCCGGGTCCGCTCACAACGCTGTCGAAGGTGTCCTGCACGATCGCGGTGACGCTGTCGAGGATGTACTGATCGATGCGCTGGCCGTTCTCGGCCCGGCCGGTGAAGCCGAGCGAGCCGGCGTCGAAGGCCTTGACGTCGGAGACCTGGTTGTTGACCTCGAGCCAGTCGACGTTGCCGCCGCGGGTCTCGAGGAAGAAGTTCTGGCGACGCTGGGTCAGCTCCCGAGTGCCGCTGGTCACGACCTCGAGGCGGTAGTCGGTGTTGAGCACACCCTGGACATAGATGGCGTACTTGGCGGCCGCGCCCTCGACGTCGAAGCGTCCCGGTGCGACGAACTCGATGTAGAAGTCGCCGTTCTCGTCGAAGCCGTAGGTGACGTTGTTGCTCTCGGCGAGGATGCCGGTCTCGCCGCCGGTCGGGCTGACATCGCTCGGGGCGTAGAGCAGGAGCGCGTCGTCGGCACCGGTGGAGTTGGTGGTGTCGAAGATGGAGAACTGCACGAAGTTGTCGATGAGGAACGGATCGTCAAGCGTGCCGACGAAGGAGCCGAGGTCGGACCCGAGCTCGCTGAGCGAGAGGGTCGCCTTGATGACGGTGCCCGCGTTGATCGGGTTGCCGTTGTTGAGGTGGAAGATGTCGACATCGGGGAAGAAGTTCTCGGGCACACCGGCGAACCCGGGCGTGCCGATGGCCGACTCGACGGAGATCATCCTGGTGCCCAACGCGTCGGTGAGGCTCGAGACGTTGCTCCCGTTGGAGCCGGAGACGAAGTCGTCGGAGGTCCCGGCGACGCCGTCGGGGCCTGTGCTGTAGGTGAAGGTGTAGGCACCCGTGACGATCCTGACGCGGTCGTCGGCCGTGCCGAGCTTGCCGTCGTTGCCAGCGAACGCCGAGGGGGGCGGGGCGTTGACGAGGTCCTGGCCGTCGCCGGCGTTGGTGTTGCCGTTGAACCCGGAGTCGCCGTCGTCGAAGACGCTGACCGTGAAGTTGTACTCGCCGACGCCGCCGTTGACCGGGGGCAGGTCGGGCAGGACGCCCGGCGCGAGGCCCTGGGTCGTGTTGGCGATCACGATGAGGTAGGTGCCGGTCTGCCGGATCAGGAAGTCCTCCGGCGAGGTGAACTCGCGGTTCTCGGAGGTGAACGGCTCGGCGGGGAGCGTCAGGCCGAACGCGGTGGAGCCGGAGAGCAGCTGCCCGTTCGGCTGCACCACGAAGCGTCCGGTGAGCTGCGCAGGTCCCTGCATCGCGCCGAGCTTGAGGATCTGTCCGGCCTGGAGCGTGATGGAGTAGAGGTCCGCATCGCTCGAGAAGCTGTAGTAATCCACGTCGTGGTCGGGGTTGTCGCCGATCGCGCCGCGGATGGTGAACGTCTCGTTGGCGTCGGGGAGCCCGTCGGGCTGGTTGGCGTCATCGAGCACGATGTTGAGGTTGACCGGACCGTAGAGATCGACACGGCTGTCGGGCCGGCCGTTGCGCCCGGAGATGGTGAACGACTCGGGCGAGAGCTTGTCGCCGGCGTCGCCGATGATGTTCTGGCTCGCAAAGTCGTCCGCGGCATCGACGCGACCGTCGTTGTTGCCGTCGAGGTTCGCACGCACGGCGGCCGCACGGATGAACGCCGACTCGATCTCGAAGCGGTAGACACCCGGACCGGGCTGGTCGCCGAGGATCGGGAGGTCGCGGTTGATCAGATCGTCGCTGAAGAGCACCGAGACGACGTTGGTGTTGCTGTTGTACTCGAGGGAGAAGTCCTCGTTCTGGATGAGGCGGATCTCGATCTCGCCCACGCCGCGAACCTCGGAGACCGAGAGTGCGCGGTCCAGACTCGAGAAGTCGATCGGCTGGTTGAACTGCAGTTGGGCGATGTAGATACCGCTGCTGCGACGGACATCGACCGAAGTGATCTGGATCGGGAGCGGGTCGATGGCGTTGGTCTCGACGACGAGGTTGCCCTCGCTCGTGAGCGGCTGGCCGCCCGCGGTGATGGTCCCCAGCGAGCCGGTCGAGGCGATCCGGTAGCTCTCGCTGAAGGTGTTGGAGCCGACCGCTTCACCGCCGATGGTGACCGAGCCGATCGAAGAGCGGCCGCTGGCGAGCAGGTCGTCGGCGGTGCCGAAGAACCCGTCCGGTCCACGGAGGTATCCGGCGACGATGTCGGAGACGATGAAGTCGCCGCCGATGGTGATCGTGCCGATGGTCCCCGCGGCCACATCGTCGGCATCGAACGCCGTGCCGCCGATCTCGGCGTCGTCGCCGAGGTCGCCGCCGACGAGCACGGCCGAGTCGAACATGTCGTTGGTCACGCTGAGCGTGCCGAGCGAACGGCCGGCGGAGATCCGTGTCCGGCTGATCTCGGTCGCGGTGATCGAGCCGATGCGCTCGCCGGCGTGGACGAGCCCGCCGGAGATGCCGACCGGGGCCGCCACGGAGGTGACGCTCTCGCGGACGCTGAGATCGCCACGCATGGCGCCGTTGAACGTCGCGCTGTCGAGCGTGACGAAGCTCATGATGACCTCGCCGCGGATGTCCGAGTCGTTGTCGCCGAACTCACCGTTGACAACGACGGTGGCCGCGTCACGGGCGATGAGCTCGCCGCCGCGGAAGTTGCCGCTGGCGAACGAGGTGAGGCTCGCGCCGGCCTGGATGGTTCCGGTGCCGAGGATCTGCCCCATCTCGAGGCGGGTAATGTTCTCGTCGACGACGACGTCCGAATCGCCCAGCAGGCTGGCCTCGACGCGGATGAGACCCGCCGAAGCGCCCTCGGTCGAGACGATGTCGAAATCGGTGAGCGTGTTGTCGCCGTTGGCGTGCACGAGCAGGTTGGAAGCGCCGGTCGTGCCGTCCAGGATCACGCGGTTGGTTGCCGCGTCGAAGAACGCGTTGCCGGGGCCGGTGAACCGGATGAAGCCCTCGCCGGAGGTCGTCGAGAAGTTGAAGTTCGCGCCCTTGGTGAGCTGCGTCCCGGCGGTGGAGGTGGCGATATCGCTGTTGTTGACCGGGCGGAACGGGCCGCCCCAGGCGAGCTTGCCCCCGGCCTTGGAGCCGGCGAGCAGGCGGTCGCTGTAGACGCTCGAGCCGTCGGTCGAGCCCGCGATCGAGATCGCGCCGACCGAGGAGATGCCGATCTCGAGGAGGTCGTCACCGGTGTTGTACTGCCGGTCGCTGCCGGGGTTGGTGCCCGCCGCGATCTGGGTGTTGGTCAGGTTGCCGCCGACAGTCATGCCGACGATGCGGCCGGACTGGTTCGTGTCGGCGTTGCTGCCGAAGCCGCCGGCGTCGAGGTCGTCACCCAGCGAACGAACGCCCGCGAGGATGACCGCGCGGTTGACGTTGCTGGTGACCGCGATGCTGGTGATCTCTTCGCCCGCTGCGATGACCGGGCGGCCGGTGTTGCCGGGCGTGAAGTCGGCGATGATGCGTCCGGTGACGTCGATGCTGCGCACCGTCTGGCCGGCGAACAGCGTCGCCTCGTAGATGTTGCCGCCGGAGACCACGAAGCTCTCGATGTCCACCTCGGCGACGATGTTGGGCCCGTCCTTGCCGGAGGTCTGAGCCTCGCCGGGAGGCAGCTGGCCGCGGAAGGCGTCGTAGGCAACGCCCGCCGAGAACGACGGGTTGACCCCGACATCACCGAAGACGCCATCGGCGCTGGGCTCGATGACGACGCTGACGATCGAGCGGTCGGTGTAGAGGTCGCCGTAGAGGTTGCCGCCGGTGATGGCAAGGCTCTCGATGTTGCCGTTGTAGGCCGAGAGCCCGCCGGTGGAGAGCAGCGAGCCGTTGTTGATGGTGACCGACTGGATGCCGCTGGTGTAGCTGACGATCGAGCCGCCGAAGTCGCCGGTGATGGCAATCGATTCGATCGACTCGGCGACGAAGAACGATCCGGAGCGGCCCATGGGCTGACCGGGCCGGTTGACGGCGCGGCCGATCGTCGCCGACGTCAGGCTCTCGCCGACGCGCACGTCGGTGTAGAGATGCCCGCCGGCGGAGATGCTGGCCAGGTCGCCCTTGACGAAGATCAGACCCGCATCGCCGGGGTTGCCGATGTTGCCGCCGGCCGAGATCGACCCGAGCCCGGCGCTGATCGAAGACTCGAGCACCACGTTGCCGCTGGCGGTGATCGAGCCCACGGTGCCGCGGCTGGTGGTCGTGGTGACCGAGACATCGAGGTTGCCCGAGGTCGCGGTGATCGAGCCGATCGGGCCGGCCGCGGAGATCGAGCCGACGATGCGGCTGGCGGCTGTGACGGTGCCGATCCGGCCCTGCGCGCCGGTGACTTCGATCGTGGAGTTGTAGATCTCGGACGTGGAAGCGACGGAGGTCAGTTCGCCTGAAACAGAGATCTGGCTCGTGCGGATGGCCTGCGCGGTCAGCGCGCCGAGCCGGCCGACGGAGATCTCGGTGCCGACCATGGTGTCGGCGATCGTGATGGAGGGAACGGTGCCGTTGACGACGAACTCGACCCGGCGCCAGCTGTCGGACTCGACCGAGCCGGTCACGCGGCCGACCGCCTCGACGCTCAGGTCGCTGACCTCGCCACCCTCGAAGGTGCCGATGTTGCCCGCGACGGTGATGCGGTTGAAGCCGAACTCAAACTCACCGCCGCCGATGGTCGAGTTCCGGGCGACGCGGACGTCGATGTTGCCGAGGTTGTTCCCGACGTTGGTCACGGTGGCGTCGTAAACGCCCTGCCCGAGCGAAAGGTTGTTGAGGTTGAGCGCCTCGATACGCGAGCGGAAGATCGTCAGGTCGGTGCCGCCGATGCGGCCGATGTTGCCCGTGTAGATCTCGCCGAGACCCACGTAAGAGGTGAGGAAGGCGTCGATGCTCATCGCGCCGATGTACGCATCGCGGACCGATCCGCTGTCGATGTTGATCGATTCGATGCCGCCCAGGTCCGGGTCGCCGAGGGGGCCCGAGCCGGGGATGGTGTCGGAGGCGATGACCACGCCCGAGAGGAACGCGCCCTCGTGGAGCAGCGCGTCGACCTCGACGTTGCGGATCTCGTCGGCCGCGAAGATGCCCGAGCCCGCGAAGGGGGCGATCGCCGGGTTGAGCAGACCCTGGCCCACGTCCACAGAGTTGATGACCGTGGCGTAGATGCTGCCGAAGATGCCGTCGAGCTGCCCGACGCCGGCGATGAAATCGTTGTCGGCGACCACATTGCCGAGCGTGCCGCCACCCTGCAGGATGACGTCGCCGATCGCGCCGCTGACGAGAACGTTGTTGAGGTTGCCGCCGCGGACCACGACGCCGTTGAGATACGGATCCAACGGAGCGCCGATGTCTTCCAGATAGAACGCGTCGATCGCACCCACGGGGCGGAACCCGTCGGAGATGTCGCCGTTGCCGTCGGCCAGCGCAACATCCGAGACGCCGAGGGCACCGCCGACCGCGGTCTGCTCGCTCGCGGCGATACCGAGGAAGACGCCGAAGTCCTGCGTGCCGTATGGCGCGGCCTGGGTCCGGCCGAGGTTTCCGTCGCGGATCTCGAGCTCAAGCAAACCGGCCACGTCGATCGCGACGATGTCGCCGCCGGGCGTGCGGTTACTGATGCTGTTGAGTGCCGCGGCGCTGGTGATCTGCCAGACGTCGACCTCGATCGAGCCGGCGATGACCACAGACGACTGGGCGTCCGCGGCCGCGATCGCGATGCGACCGATGGAGATCGGCGCTTCGCCGGAGCTGTTGCCCGACAGACCGGTGCTGGTGATGCGGAGCGTGCGCCCGCCGGTGAGGTCCACGCCGTCGATCCTGGCGACCGCGACGCCCTGCCCGTCGTCGAGCGGGAGAACGCGGATCTGGCCCGCGACACCGCCGTTGATCGGGCCCTGAACCTCGATGAGGAAGATGCCACCCGAGTCGTCCACGAATTCGACCGACTGGCCGACCACGAGGGCGAACGACTGGTCGGCGTTGTTGAGGTTGTCGATGCGCGGGAAGTCGACGAAGCGGATGTCAGACCCCGTGCCGAGGTTGAAGTCGCTGCCGAGGAAGAAGTCGTTGTGGATGCCCCGGCCCTCTTCGCCACGGTCCTGGCTGACAAGCAGCGAGCCGACGATCGAGCCGTTGGACGTATTGAGCGTGAGCGTGCCGCCGTTGACATCGCCGCCGATGCGGATCGAGCCGATACTGCCGTCGCCGCCGTCGAGGCCGGTGCGGAGATCGAGCCCCACTCCGACGATATACAGCGGCGGGTCTTCGACATCGTTGTCCAAGCCGACGCCGCCCTTGATGTCGATGAGCCCGACGCGCCCGGAAACCGTCACAAATGTGCCGAAAACGTCTCCCTCAAGCCCGTCTCCCGTAAGGCCGACCACCGGGCTCATACCGGAGTAGAACTCGCCAAGATCACCGTTGACGTACAGATCCATAAAGGTCACGTCAGATCCGGCGACGAAGCTATAAAGATCACCCGCCGAGGAAACGCTAATTCCGATCACGTCGAAGGGCGTGTCCTCGTCGGCTGGCCTGTTGGTGATCTCGACGTAGGTTGCGTCAGCGCCACTGGAATCGACATAGCCCACACCTGTGCGGATGATGCCGATATCGCCGGTAACGGTCTGCAACGACGGAACAATGGGACCCGTAGTCGTAGCCACACCAGTCGACCCACCCGTTCGGTAGGAACCGAACGTGACGGGCGTCAGCCCCGTCATCGTAATCAGGTAGTCCCAGCCGTCGGTGTTGTTGCCGTTGACCAGATTGACGCCGATGTCGCTGATCTCGAGGTAGTAGGTGCCTGCGCGGGGCGGCGTGAATCGGAGGTTCTGCGAGGTGGAGGCGAGACCGAAGCCGAACGCCGAGTCCTCGAAGACGGTGGCCGCGATCGGCACACCGTTCTGATCGACGATGCGGACGTAGCCGAGCGCGCCGAGCGTGTTGACCTGGACGTCGATGGGCTGCGTGCCGTCGGAGACAAACGCGTAGACGTCGTTGCCGTCTTCGCCGTTGATCGGATCGCCGTAGCCCAGGTTGCCCGCGATCTCGATGCCGGAGGACGCGTTGCCGACAAACTCCGCACCAAGAATCGAGTCGTTGCGGTACGTGGAGTCGACGTAGATCGGTGCGCGGCCACCGACGAAGCTGAAGAGGTTGCCACCCGACCCGAAGAAGTCGGACACCGGGAACAGGATCTCGCCGATGATGAAGACTTCGTCGTCCTCGACATCGCCGTCGTTGTAGGCGTAGATCTTCTCGTGCTCGATGTGGCGGTAGGTCTCGCCGGGCGGACGGAGGGCCGGGCTGTTGAGATCGCCGAGCACCGTGATGTTGACCGCCGAACGGCCGCCAGCCGAGTACGCGCCGAGCGAGCGTCCAACGGTGACCTCTGACTCGGTGTCGCTGAGCACGTTCTGGTTCGCGCCGTCATCGGAAACCCAGAAACCCGCGTCGCCGCCGACGATGATCGAGCCGAGGTCGCCGTCAACCGTCAGCGAACCCATGAGGTTGCCGAAGTAGACGTCACCGAGCGCACCGGTAAACCGTGACGAGCCGTGGACCGCGCCGTGGATGTAGACCGTGCCCATCGACTCACCGGTTGAGACGAAGATGCCCTGATCCGAACGGCTGAAGTCGTCGGTGCCGCCGGCGGCGCCGGCCGGGTTGTACGACCCCGAGTCCGAGTTGTCGCGGACGAAGGGCGAGCCGAAGATGACCGAGCCGGGCCCGGCGGGCAGGCCGAAGTTGGTCGGCGTGCCGTCGTCGTCGTACTCGGTGTGGTAGCCGAAGCCCGCCGCCTCGAAGTCGTCGTACAGGCCGAGGAAGTTGTCCACCCGGGTGTACTGGAACCCCAGGGTGTTGTCGTACTCGATCGTGCCGCCGAACATGGTGAACGTGGCCCGCGAGTCGACGCCGCTGAAGGTCACGCGGCCGATGCCGTCGTTGAAGTTGGGCACGCCGTCGTCGTCGCCGTCGACGAGCGTCAGGTTGATCTGGTCCGGCTTGCCCAGGGCGATGGTCTGCACCATCTCGCGCCCGTAGAGGTCGAGGATGTTGACCGTCGCCCCGATCGGCGCGGTGAAGGTGAACTCGGCACCGAAGATGCGACCCTGGACGATGTCGGCAAACAGGCCCGGGGCTGTGAGGAACTGCAGATCGTCGAAGATGACGTTCTCGCCGATCGTGGACCGCACCCGGATGCCCGTCATCGCGGCCTGTGAGGTGTCGTCGGCGTCGAAGACGAACGTGCCGACGCCGTTGGCGCGCTCGCCAGCGTTGTTGCTCGTGTTCTGGGCGATGAGCTGGTCGCCGGTGTAGGTCGCGGTCACCTGGTCAAAGAACAGGATGTCCACCAGGAAGTCGTTGGGGAGCAGGCCCTGGTTGTCGTCGCCGCCGCCGACCGTGAAGCTGGCCTGGATCGCCGAGATACGCGAGATGAGCTGCCCGGTCTCGTCGTCCACCACCCACGGCTCGAACGTCCAGAAGCTGCCGTTCGACGCGTTGATGTCGAGGTAACGGACGTTGTCGTCGTTGGGGTCCGGCTGGGCGACCCGGAAGTTGTTGGTGAACCCGAACCCGTGGAGGACCCGGATGTTCGACTCGAGGAATACCGAGCCCGTCGCGACCGGGCCCACGCCCTCGTCGTTGAAGTCCTCGTCGATGGCCTCGGGGTCGCCGTCGGCGACTTCCACGTCCGAGTCGGCGTAGGGGATCGTGTACCCAAAGGTCGCCGACGCGGTGCCCAGGCCGTCGCCGTCGGCGTCCATGTCGGGCGTGATCGAGAGCGAGAACAGCAGCTTGCGCTCTTCCAGCGGCTCAAAGTGGGCCTCGTAGCGAGAGGCACGCCCTGCGCGCTGACGGAGAGAACGTGCGTCCGAACGATTGTGTCGCGACTTCATGACGACTCCTGAACCCCTCAAGGCCAATCTTCGATCGATCACGCCGCCCGGCCGTACCGGGCAGACGCTCGGATCGTGCTCTCAATGCCCCACGTGCATCCTCAATGCGTCAGACGGGATCGGCTGCCTGTGAAGGCAGGATCACGTCTCCTTCTTCCGCTCCCCACGTGATGAGAAACTCCCATCCGCGCGGGGCACAGCCTAGCTCATCCAACGCACCGGCACAAGCGGCAGAACCCTCGGGTTTCGCCCCAGAGGGCTTGTACTGGTCAGCCCCGGTTCGCGACAAGCGGGGGTCGCGCCGTGGACGGGCTGACCGCAGTGGGAAAGGACACGTTTCCGCGCCGATCGCCGCTGCGTATACGCAAGCAGTATCGGGCAGTTGCAGTCCGAGATCAATACCAAATCTTTCCCGAAAGCACAGATCCGACAGCCGGGCCGAACGCCCGCCCGCCCACATCCGGGCCCAGGGACACCATCGCGAGCTAGAGGATCCGCTTGGTACGCGGGTAGCTCCCTAGCACGATCAGCTCCTTGCAGTGCTCCGCAGCCTCCTTGAGAGCCTTTCCGACCGGTTTGTCGTCCCTGTGGCCCAACAGGTCCACAAAGAACGTGTACTCCCAGTTCGTGCTGCCGCTCGGACGCTTGTCGATGTGAGAAAGATTGATCCCCGCATCGCGGAAGACCGTCAGCACATCCACCAAAGCCCCCGGCCGGTCCGCGGTGTTGAACATCACGCTCGTCTTGTCGTCGCCGGATCGCTTGGCCTTCTGCCGGCTGATGATCGCAAACCGCGTGATGTTGCTCGGGTCGTCCTCGATCCGCTCGAACAAGACCTGCAGCCCGTAGATCGATCCGGCCAGCTCCGAGCCGATCGCCGCGGAGCCCGGCTCGGCACCGATGCTCTCGGCCACCCGATTCTCTTCCACCGCCGTCAACGCCGCCCGGCTCGAGCTGGCCGCGGGGATCAGATCGGCGTTGGGGTACTGCGTCGCCAGCCACGTGCGGCACTGGCTGAAGACCTCGGGCTTGGAGTGGATCCGCCGCACCTGCCGCGGCTCGCAGTTGGCCAGGAGCGAGTGGTGCACCGAGAGCTGGGCCTCGGCGTAGATCCCCACCTCACCACGGGTTGCCTTGAAGGCATCCAGCGTCTCGACGATCCCGCCACCCAGCGAGTTCTCGATGGGGGCCAGGCCGTAGTCCACATGCCCCCGCCGCACCTCCGTGAACACGCCGCCGATCTCGTGCAGGTCCTCGTAGGTCACGCTCTGACCGAAATGCCTCGTCGCCGCCAGATGCGAGTACGACCCGGGCGGGCCCAGATAGCCGATCCGGAGGGCGTGCTCGAGCGCGAAGCTCCCGCTCATCAACTCGCGATAGACCGCCTCGATCGTCCGGTTCTGCAGCGGCCCGCGGTTGGCCTTGACCACCCGTGCGAGCACCTCCTGCTCGCGGTGAGGGGCATAGATCGGGATCCCCGCGCTGCGCTTCCGCTTGCCGACGCGAACCACCAGCTTGGAGCGCTCATTCAGCAGCTTGACCAGTTGGGCGTCCAACTCGCTGATCTTCACGCGATAGCGATCCAGCGCCTTGGAATCGATCGGCCGCTCGGAGGCCGACGCGTCCGCCGAGCGCGCCGCGCTCGGCCCTTTGGCCGGCGGGGTGGGCTTGGAGGCGGGTGTGGTTTTGCGGGTCACTTTCTTGGCCATCGGCCCGAAGTTCCTTTCAAGCAACGACTTACGGACGGTTCAACCAAACTACTCGGCACCGGCCGCACAATCGGGTATGTTTATCGGTCAGGTGGTGGGAGAAATCCGGCTGGCGGGTCAACAAGGCGCAAAATCCGCCGACTCGCGGCCCGAATGAGAGTGCAGTGGTGGGAGAGCACATGATCGAACTCGACACGGCATCAGCCGCGGGGCTGTGGGGCTCGGGCCTCGACAGCGCCGGCAACATCGCCAACGCCGCAGAGCGTATGGCCGGCCGTGTCCTCGACAGCGGCTCGGGCTGGCAGGAACTCGCCGCCGGCTCGACGCCGGTGCTGATCGCCCTGGCCATCGGCCTGGCCCTCTGGCTCGTCGGCGACCGGCTGTTCCGCCCGGCCTCCTCGCTGGTCGGTGCCGGCGTCGGGGCGCTCTTCGGGCTCTGGGCCTCCACCGTCATCCAGACCGACACCCTCGGCAACGTCCCCACCGCCTACGTGACCATCGGGCTCGGCTCGCTCGCCGGGCTGGCCGTCGGGGCGGCGATGTACCGCATCGCGATCGGCACGGTCGGCGGGCTCGTCTTCGGCTGCGCCGCCGCGGCCCTCACCATCGCCATCAGCCTGCAGGGCCCGACGGGCATCCCGTCCGTACCCGATCGCCCCGAGACCATCGCCGAGGCGGCCGCCCTCCGGACCGCCACAACCCGACCCGCCGAGACCGCCGGAACGGTCATCCCGGCCGGGTTCGGCTCAGACCTCTCCGCAGCCGACTTCCGCGAAGCCGCGTCGGCGACGGCATCGAGCGTCGGCACTCTTGTGCGCGCAGAATGGGCCGCGGTGCCCGACTCCCTCCAGCCGCTCGCGCTCGGCGCAGCGATCCTGGGGTGCGTGGTCGGATTCGCTGCGGGATTGCTCAAGCCCAGAACCATCGGCCCGGCCGTCGCCGCCCTCGCCGGGGCCGCCCTCTGGCTCGGCGCGACGACGGTGCTGCTGACGCGGACGGGCAACGCCCCCCCGGTCATGCCCGCCGATCAGCCGCTCCCCTGGCTCGGGGCGTGGCTGGGCGTCGCGATTGTCGGCTTCATCGTGCAGCGACGCGTCGGCCGGCCGAAGGCGCTGCTCGCCAGCGACGGCTGAGCCGTACCCCGTTGCCATCCCCACACGAACACGCCCGCGCAGTGCGGCGGGCATGCCACTCCTGCATTGCGTGATATCGAAGCCGGCTCAGTGCGACGTCGTCGCGTGGTGCTCGCCGTCGGCGTCGTGATCGTGGTCGCCCTCGTCGTGGCCGGCGTCACCGTCGTGGTCGTGATCGCCCGCGACGAACGTCCTCACCTCGGCGGCCTTCTGGCTCGACTGCATGAACGAGTTGCCGAAGACGGCAAGTCCGAGCACGCCCACGCCGCTGATCACGGCCGCCACTACGCGTGAGGGCACACCCGTGTCCCGCACACCGGTGTCGGCGGACGAGTCGAGCATCGCCCCGGCAACCACCCGCAGGTAGTAGAACGCCGCGATCGCCGAGTTGATCGCGAGGATGATCACCAGCAGCGTCTGGCCCGCGCCGAGCGCCGAGGTGAACAGCGGCACCTTGCCGAAGAACCCGACGATCGGCGGGAAGCCCAGCAGGCTGAGCATGCAGACCACCAGCGACCAGCCGAGCCACGGGTGCGACTTGCACAGGCCCTTGATGTCGTCGAAGTCTTCGGCCTCGACCGCCTCGCCGCCGGACTGCTTCTCGAGGCTGGCGAGCACCGCGAACGCGCCGGTGTTCATCACGCCGTAGCACAGCACGTAGAAGAGCACGGCCGCGATTCCGCTGGAGACAAACGTCCCGTCACCCGGCCCGGCCAGCACACCCACGAGCATGTAGCCCGAGTGCGCGATCGAGGAGTAGGCCAACATCCGCTTGACGCTCGACTGCAGCAGCGCCAGCACATTGCCGACGGTCATCGTCAGGGCCGCGAGCGCCCAGAGCAGGCTCTCGAACACCGGCGGCAGCGCGCCGTCGCCGTACGTCCAGCCGATCGTCGAGACCAGCAGGAGGATCGAGATGATGCCCGCGGTCTTGGGCACGAAGGCCAGGAACGCCGCCACGCCGCTCGAGGCACCCTGATACACGTCGGCCGTGTAGAAGTGCATCGGCACCGCCGCGATCTTGAACGACACGCCGACCAGCGCCAGCACCATGCCGACCATCGCGATCGGGTTCATGCCGTGTTCGGCAAAGTGCTGCCCGATCTCAACAAAGCGGGTCGAGCCCGTGCCGCCGTAGAGCAACGCAAACCCGTACAGGAAGATCGCCGCACCCAGCGCCCCGAGGAAGAAGTACTTCACGCCCGCCTCTTGCGAGCGGGCGAAGCCCTTCTTGCCCCGACCGCTCAGGACGACCATGACATAGGTCGGCAGGCTCGTCAGCTCGAGGGCCAGGAACAGCCAGATCAGGTCGCCCGCGGTCGCGCACAGCATGGCGCCCATCAGGCTGAACAGGAAGAACGCGTAAAACTCGGCCCCGGTGACCCGGAGCGGGTTGAACGGCTTGCCCGCAGCGATCGCCGCTTCCTCTTCGCGGTCCACGCCGGCGATGTTCACCAGCAGCAACAACAGCCCGACCAGCGCGATCAGCGGCTTGGCGAAGGGCATGATGCCGGGGAGAATCGCCCACTCCGGGCTCTTCGGCGTGGCCATGCCCAGCGCGGCCGCGATCAGCAGCGAGACACCGGCGACCACGCCGGTCTGCTTGCGCATGTCCGCCTTTGGCGAAAGGCCGATCACCACGGTCACGCACGCGCCGATGAAGAGCACGATCTCGGGCCAGAGATAGCCGATGCGTTCGATCATCGCACCACCTCCGTCTCGGCCTGCGCTGGCTCGGTCACGACCGCATCATCGTGTTCGGCGCCGTCGGTGTGGCCGTGCGTGTCGGCGTGCAGTCCGGCTGCGGGCGGCCGCGTTGCGTCGATACCGTTGACCAGCTGCACGATCCGCACGGTCGTGTTGATCGGCGCCTCGATCGATTTCATCAGGGGGGTCGGCTGCAGGCCGAGGTAGAGACACAGGGCACCCAGCGGCAGCAGCACGCCGATCTCACGGGCCGAGAGGTCCGTCGGCAGCGTGCTGTGCTCGTCGTCGTGGTCGTGGTGCCCGGAAGGCTCGGTCAGCGGGCCGAAGCACATCCGCCCGACCATATACAGCAGGTACATCGCGGCCACGATCACGCCCAGCGCCGCAAACACCGCGAACCACGGACCCAGCACGCCCCACGTCCCGCCGGGAGCGCCGCCCGTCGCCGTCGTCCACGAGGCGTCGGCCTGGAACGTGCCCAGCATGCACAGGAACTCGCTGACAAAGCCGTTGAGGCCCGGCAGCCCGACCGAGGCCATCGCGAAGAAGACCATGAAGCACGCCCAGATCGGCATCTTGGCCGCCAGCCCGCCCAGCTCCCGCATCGAGCGGGTGTGGTACCGCTCGTACATGAAGCCGATCAGGAAGAACAGCGCGCCGGTCGAGAGACCGTGGTTGATCATGTACATGACCGAACCGGTGATGCCGACCGTGTTCAGCGAGACCAGCCCGAGCACACAGAAACCAAGGTGTGAGACCGAGGAGTAGGCCACCAGCTTCTTGACGTCGGTCTGCACCCAGCAGATCAGCCCGGCATACAGGATGCCGATGATGCAGAGCACCGCGATCGCCGGGGCGTACTGCGCGATGGCCGCCGGGGCGAAGGGCAGCACAAACCGGAAGATCGCGTACGTGCCCAGCTTCAGCAGCACGCCGGCCAGGATGACCGACCCGGCCGTCGGGGCCTCGGTGTGCGCCAGCGGCAGCCACGTGTGCACCGGGAACAGCGGCACCTTGACCGCAAAGCCCGCCAGCATCGCCAGCAGCACAAACGTTTGCTCGCCCGCCGGCATCTTCATCGCGGCCTTGCCGAGCATCTCGATGTCGAGCGTCCAGCCGTACCCGGAACGGGAGGCAAACCACACGACATAGAGCAGGCCGGTCAGCGCGATGATCGAGCCTGTGAAGGTGTACAGGAAGAACTTGACCGAGGCGGCCTTGCGGTTGGTCGAGCCGAAGACCCGGATTAGCACGAACATCGGGATCAGCGTGAACTCGAAGCACACGTAGAAGAACAGGATGTCGCGGGCGGCGAACACCCCCGTCATCGCCGCCTGCAGCACGAGCAGCCAGACGAAGAACGTCTTCTGCTGCTTGGTGATCGCGGTCCACGAGCCCAGCACGCACAGCGGCCCGAGCAACGCCGCCAGCACGATCAGCCACAACGCGACGCTGTCCACGCCCAGCGAGAGCGAGAGCCCGAGGCTGGGCAGCCACTCAAAGGTCGTGCCCAGTTGCGTCCGGTTGGCCGTGAAGTCCCAGTTGAAGACAAACAACGCGTAGACCGCCAGCACCAGCGCAACCGTCGTGCCCAACAGCGCGATGAAGCGGGCACGATGCGCAGGGGCCGCCACGACGCCGAGGGCGAAGAGCAGAGGCATCAGGATGAGCAGGGTGAGCACCACCGGCAACTATTCCTCTCTTGCAGTCGAGCCTCTCTACATGCTCAGCAAAACCACCGCAGCGATGAGCAACGCCAGACCACCGACCATGCCGACCGCGTAGCCGTGCATCACACCGTTCTGCCAGGGCCGGATCCTCGCCCCCACAAGCCGCGGCAGCACGCCCGCGAGATTCACAAGCCCGTCCACCAACAACCGGTCGATCGCGTGGAACACGTGCGCCAAGACCCGCAACGGCAGCACGATCACCGCGTTGTAGAACTCGTCCACGTACCACTTGTGCTGCGCCCAGCGCGGGATCGGACCCAGCAACGGCAGCAGCGTGTCGGCCTTGCTCGTCGCGGCCGTCTTGCGGCCGAGATAGTGCAGATAGAACGCCGCACCGATACCGATGAAGCCGACCACGCCCGACACGTAGTACATCACCTTGTGCGGGTCCATGCCCAAGAACGACCCGTGGGCCGCGTGCTCCGCATCACCCGCATCGTGCCCGTGCGCATCTGCGCCGTGCCCCGCCGCATCCAGGAACGCCGCCGAGCCTGTGTAGTTCGCGCTCGACTCGTGCACCATCTTCCCGACCCACCCGTGGTGGTCGGTATCGATGAAGTACGCCCCGGCCGCCACGATCGACGCCAGCGCCAGGATGCCCAGCACCAGGTTGATCGCCAGCCCGGGGGCGTGCGGATGGAAGTGATCGGCGTGGTGGTCGCCGTGCTCGCCGGCGTCGTGGTTGTGCTCTTCGCCGTGGGCGTGATCGTCGTCGTGATCGTGCGCCTCGTCACCCGGCTCGTACGACTTGGGACCGACGAAGACGCGGAAGAACACGCGGAACGTGTAGTACGCGGTCAGCCCCGCCGTCAGCAGCAGGATCCAGCCGATCAGCCCGTAGCCCGGACCGGCGGTCACGAAGCTCTCGGCGATGATCATGTCCTTGCTGAAGAAGCCGGCCGTGAACGGGAAGCCCGCGAGGTTCAGACACCCCACCAGCATCGCGATACCGACGATCCCCCAGCCCTTCATGAACGCCACGCCCGAGAGCTTGCGCAGATCGAGCTGCCCGCCGAAGCCGTGCATCACCGCACCGCAGCACAGGAAGAGCGTCGCCTTGAAGAACGCGTGGGTAAAGACGTGATACGCCGCCCCGGCGCTGCTCAGCACCGCCAGGCCGCAGAACATGTACCCCAGCTGCGACACCGTCGAATACGCCATGATCCGCTTGATGTCGAACTGGGCCATGCCAATCGTCGCCGCCAGCAGCGCCGTAATCGCCCCGACCCACCCGACGATGGGCAGCGCGTACTCACTCACCAAAAACAGCGGGTAGGTCCGTGCGATCAGGTAGACACCCGCCGTGACCATCGTGGCCGCGTGGATCAGGGCGCTGACCGGGGTCGGGCCCTCCATCGCGTCAGGCAGCCAGACGTACAGCGGCAGCTGCGCGCTCTTGCCGAACGCGCCGATCATGAACAGGATCGGGATCAGCGAGACCGTCAGCGGCACATCGCCGACGTGCCCGGCCTTGACCGCCTCGATGTAGGGCTGCACCAGCGGCCACAGCTCGGGGTAGCTGATCGTGCCGAACTTCACGAACGTCAGGAAGATCCCCATCAGCAACCCGAAGTCGCCGATGCGGTTCATGATGAACGCCTTCTTGGCCGCGTCCACCGCCGCGGGCTTCTTGTAGAAGTAGCCGATCAGCAGGTAGGAGCACAGGCCCACGCCCTCCCAGCCGAGGAAGAGCACCAGCAGGTTCTCGCCCATCACCAGGCAGGCCATGCTGAAGACGAACAGGTTGAACGCCGCGAAGAACCGGCAATAGCCCGTCCCCACGTCGTGGCTCATGTACTCGCTGGCATAGAGCGCAATCAGCGTCGCCAGCCCCGTGACAAACAGCATCCACAGGCAGGTCAGCGTGTCGATGTAGAACGCAAAGTCGGCGTGGAAATTCTGCCCTGTGCCCTTACCCCACGACAGGTCGAACCACTCAAACGCGGTGACCACCATCGTCGAGCCCGGCGCCATGCCGCTGAGGTGCTGGTAGGCCCCCACCGCCACGCCGAACGCCCCGGCCAGACACCCGACCGTCAGAAACGCCGGGAGCTTGCTCTTGACCTTGAAGATCGCCGCGAACGTCGCCAGCAGCAGGCCCACGATCGGCAGCAGCGGGATCAGCGCGATCCACAGCGGGCCCTCGACCGGCGTGGCGATGCCGTGCGAAACGGCGTGACCGACCTGTTCGGCCGCGTGCCCGGCGTCGGCGTGCCCGTCTTGGACGAGCGAACCGGTCAGGCTTGCAACGAGGCTCGGGATGGTGTGGATCAGCGTGGTCAAACCAGTGGGTTCCGTTCTCGATGAAGCCCGTGTCGGGCCTCTCCTGCGGGCTCAGCCCTGCATCTCTCGCCATTCCTCGCCGCTCAGCGAGTCCTTCTTCCTGAACAGCAGCACCACGAGCGCCAGGGCCAGAGCTGCCTCCGCCGCCGCGATGGTGAGCACAAAGATCACAAACGTCTGCCCCGTGTGGTGCAGGTGGAACCGGCTGAACGCGATCAGCGCGAGGCCCGCCGCCTGGAACATCAACTCCGTGCACAGGAACATGATGATCAGGTTCCGCCGCGTGACGAAACCGACCATGCCGATGACAAACAGCACCGCCGACAGGAACAGATAGTGCGCCAGCGCCGGCGTGCTCATCGGCTCGGGGAACCCGGCCTGCGCGAGCGTCGAGCCGGCCGCGTTCGCGAGATTGGCAAGACCGAAGGTCACGGGCGGACCTCCTTGTCGCTGAACACGCCGCCCTCGGCGCTGAGCGCCCGCGACTGGCGGAGCTTGGCTTCTTCCTCAAACTCGACCTGCTTGCGGCTCAGCACCGTCGCGCCGAGCATCGCCATCAGCAGCACCACACCGGCGATCTCGATCGACCCGGGGTGCTCGTTGAGCAGATCAAACCCGACCGCCTCGACGTTCTTGACCCCGAGATCATCCGGGATCGCCACCACCCGCTCACCCTCGAGCCCCAGGACCGTCACCGTCCCGGCCTCAGGATCGAGCGCGACGAACGACTCGCCCTCTTCGACTGTCCCCTCACGCTCCAGCGAACGCATCACCTTCTCGGGTGTCACCTTGTTGGGCATCTGGGCAAGCAGCGCGTCGGGGTGGATCGCCAACGGTGCCTCGAGCGTCGTCGAGCCCTTGAAGAACATGGTCGTGAGGGCCGCCAGCAGCACAAAGCCCGTCACCGCCGCCACCACCGGCGAACGCGACTCGACGTCGTACTCGGCCAGCGACTCGAGCTGGTCCTCGCTCGGGGCCTGCGTCGCGAGCATGATGACAAACAGGTACGTAATCAGGATCGCCCCGGCGTACACGATCACCAGCGCAAACGCCATGAACTCGGCGCTCAGGATCAGGTACAGCCCGCAGCTGGCCAGGATCGTCAGGATGAAGTACAGCGCCGCGTAGACCGGCCTCGGGTGCGTGATGACCCGCAACGCGCTCCCGGCCGCGATGATGCCGAAGATGTAGAAGTTGTAGTTGGGCAGCTGCTCAGGGTTCCTCAGGCCAAGACCCAGCAGCACGATGCCGATCCCCAGCCCGCCCAGCACCGCGCCGATGACCTGCGGGTTCACCCGCTTCCGCGGCAGCGCGAGACACAACCCGACCCCGCCGAAGGCGAGACCGAGAAACAGCAGGAAGGGATGCGTCAGTTGCTCCAAGACCCGCCCCGAATGCTCGCCACACGACGCCGTCACGCCGGGGCAGGAACCCAATCGAACAACTCCGACTCAAGCCCGCGACACCTCGCGGCTCGGAGGCCGAGAGGATAGAGCGGCCACTAGCTTGCATCAACACGCCGCCAGCCGATCCGGACGCCTTTGCCCTGTTGCGAACCGGACGCAATCAGCCCGACACAGGCCCCGACGCGGGCCCAACCCCCCCGCCGTACCATCCGCCCGTGCCCGATCCACTCCCGCCAACGCCGAACCGCCCCACATGGCTCCCCAACGCCCTCGTCTGGGCCAGGCTGGTGCTGGCAGGGGTATTCGTGTGGCTCGTCTCCGCCAAGCCGCTCGAGTCTCCAACCGCGCTCCTCGCGGCTACAGCCATCTTTGTCCTTGCCGCCATCACCGACTGGCTCGACGGCAAACTCGCCCGGGCGTGGAACTGCGTCTCCCGATTCGGCCGCATCATGGACAGCTTCGCCGACAAGATCCTCGTCCTCGGGGCCTTCGTCTGCCTTGCCGGCCCGGCCTTCACCGCGCACGCCGTCGGTCCCGAAGTCTCCTCGACATCCACGCTCCAGGTTTCAGGCGTTTACCCTTGGATGGTGGTGCTCATCCTGGGCCGCGAGCTGCTCATCACCAGCCTCCGGGGGCTCGTGGAGGGCGAGGGCGGCGATTTCTCCGCCATCTGGGCCGGCAAGTGGAAGATGATCGCCCAGTCGATCGCCATCCCGTTGATTCTGCTGGTTTTAGCCTTCGCCCACTGGGAACCCGGCACCTCCGGCCGCTGGGTCATCGACATCACCGCCTGGACGACCCTGATCATCACGGTCGCCAGCGCCATCCCCTACATTCAGCGGGCCATGGCCTTCCAGCCAGCAACCGGCCCGACGGAGCCCCCCTCGCCATGAATCTGCCCCTCTCCCCCACCGCCGACCGCCTCATGACCACCTTCAGCCTCGGCCGGTGCCGCCCCGCCTCGGGCACCTGGGGCTCGCTGCCGCCGGCGATCGTCGCCGGGCTCCTGCTCGCCTTCGGGGTCCAAAGCGGAAGCCTGCTCTTCGGGCTGGTGATGGCCGCACTCGTCGGGATCTTCTCTGGAGCCTGCATCCGCTTCGGCGACGGGGCGGTCGCGACCTTCGGCAAGAGTGACCCCTCCGAGGTCGTCGCCGACGAGACCGCCGGCATGGCCCTGGTCCTGGCCTTCCTGCCCGCGGGCACGACCGACTCGTTCGGCATGGCGATTCTCACGCTCGGATTCGCGTTCGTCGCCTTCCGCCTGCTCGACATCATCAAACCGTTCCCCGCCGACTGGCTCGAGAACCGTCCCGGCGGCTGGGGCATCCTTCTCGACGACCTGATGGCGGCGGTCTACGCGATCATCGCGATGCACATCGCCGCGCTCGTGCTCTGATCAGAGCCGCGGGCGTCAGCACGCGGACGCAACCGCGCGATTCCCCGAACACCGCCGTGCATCTCGCGACCGCTCACGCTCAAGTGCCGATCAAGAAAGCGGCTACTCCGCCACCCACTCGTCGTTGCTCTCATCAAAGTCCGGCAGCATGCCGTTGGGGTCCAGCGTCACCCGCACCACGCGCCGACCCTTGGGGTTCCACCCCGCGGTCCACGCGTTGGTCGTCGCCCAGATCTCGACCGGCAGCCTCCGGAAGTCCGTCGAGCCGTCGTCGTACTCGACCTCGAGCTCCACCGGCATCACCATGTCGCGCCGGTTCTCAAGGTCCACGTAGACCCAGTCCCCGTCCTCGTTCTCTTCCACGGCGACGACCGCCTGATCGAGCTCCGACGTCGAGTAGAACCAGCCCCTCCAGAACCACGACAGGTCCGCGCCCGCGACATCCTCCATGGTGCGGAAGAAGTCGGCCGGCTGCGGGTGCTTGAACGCCCAGCGGTCGATGTACTCCCGGAAGGCCCTGTCGAACCGCTCCGCGCCGAGCACGTTCTCGCGGAGCTGCCAGAGCGCGGCCGCGGGCTTGCCGTAGGCCAGATACCCGAGCCTGCCGCGCCAGATCTGGTCCGGGTAGCTCAAGATCGGCTGCTGGTTGTCGTCCGACTGCCGATCAACCATCCTGCCCGGCGAGCCCCGGCCGTTCTCGTCGGACTCACCGAAGTAATCCGCCTTCGTGTAGATGTTGATAAAGGTGGTGAAGCCCTCGTCCATCCACGCGTAGCGCCGCTCGTCGGTGTTGACCATCATCGGGAACCAGTTGTGCCCGAACTCGTGATCGGTCACACCGTAGAGGCTCCGCTCGCTCCTGCGCGCGCGGCAGAACACGATCCCGGGATACTCCATCCCGCCCACGCGTCCGTTCACATTCACCGCGACGGCGTACGGGTACGGGTGCCACTGAGCGCTGTTGAACGCGATCGAGTGCTGCGCCATCTTGACCGCGTTCTGCCAGTGCTCGATGCCCTCCTTGGGATACGCCGCCTGCACGAAGACGTTGCCGTCGTGCATCGTGCCCCGGTCGGAGATCTCCAGGTTCGCCCCGTCCCAGATGAATGCGTCGCTCGACGCCCATGCGAACGTCCGCACGTTCTTGGCCTCAAACGCCCACGTCAGCGGCTCCTCGCCCGCCGGCCAGCTCGCCGGGTCACCGACCTCCTCGGCCGAGCGGATCGTCACCGTCTCGGTCGAGCGCCGCGCGCGCTCATAACGCGCCTTGGCCTCGTCGGTCAGCACGTCCGAGGCGTTCTGCAGCAGGCCGCTCGAGACCACCACGTGCGACCGCGGCGCTGTGATCCGCACGTCGTAGTCACCAAAGTTCGTGTAGAACTCGCCCTGCCCGAGATAGCCCAGCGTGTTCCAGCCATCAATATCGTCGTACATCACGACCGCGGGGAACCACTGCGCCAGCTCGAACACCGCGCCCTGCTCGACATCCTCGACCGCCAGCCGGTCGGCCCCGAAGGGCGGGATGTTGAAGCTCCACGCGATCTGGAACGTGAACGTCTCGCCCGGCTCGATCGGGTCGTCCAGATCGATGCGGCCGAGCGTGTCGTAGACCGCCAGTTCCAGGTCCCGACCGTCGCTTGTCAGCGATGTGATCGCGTACCCGCCCTCAAACCCCTCGCGGTAGCCGAACCGGCTGCCGGGCTCCTTGCTGAGCGCCCCGACCGAGTCCTCCCGGAAGAGGTTCTGCTCGAGGTGCAGCCAGACATAACTCAGCGTGTCCGGCGAGTTGTTGTGGTAGGTCACCATCGCGCGGCCGCTGACGGCGCGTTCCTCGGCGTGAAGGGTCGCGTCGATCGAGTAGTCCACCTTCTGCTGCCAGTAGTCCACCCCCGGCGCGCCGGAGCCGAGCCGCACCCGGTTGGCCTGGGGCCAGTCGAGAGGCGCGAAGATGTGCGTGCCCTGAAAGCCGGTCGGCGCCCGGAACGCCGAGTCAAACGTCGGACCCGCCGGGCTCGAACGCGTCGGCTCCGGACGCTCGTCCGCACCCGCGTCGCCATCCTGCGCCACCGCCGGACCGGCAAGCCCGAGCAGAGCCCCGCTCACCAACACCGCCAGCTTCACCAGCGAACGACTCCACGCACCCTGTCTGCGAGCCATCGAGGCCTCCTTCCGCGGCAAACCGCTTCCAGAGAGCATAGAAGACGACAGCACAAGCCGTGGGCAGCGGTCGCTCGGGCCTCCGTCACCAGGGCTTCTGGATGAGGCACAGCCCCGACGGGTCCGCGTAGGGCCCATCCTGCCCGTGCTTCTCCGGGCCCATCAGCGTCAGCGCGGGCGGCGCGCCGGCACGGGCCAGCCACTCGTCCAGCGCCCGACGAACGCCACCCTGCCCCGTGCGGTCGTACTGGGCCGCCATCGGGCTCGCATCATGCAGCACGAGCAGCCCACCGGGGACCAGGCTCGGATACCACAGATCCAGTTCCGCGACCGTGTGCTCATACTGATGACTCGAGTCAATCACGACGCACGCCGGATCGCCCCCGAGATAGGCACGCGCCGCCTCGACCGCGTCCGGCGACGCCGAATCAGATGTGTGCAGCCCGACATGACCGGCGAGCCCCGCCCGATCAATCCACCCCCGGGTGTACTCGGTAAACTTCTTGCTCAGGTCGATCGAGAACAGCCCGTTCGGGGCCCCCATCCGCCGCAGAGCCCAGCCCAGCATCAGGCACGAATAGCCCGCAAAGTGCCCGAGCTGCGCAATGCGGCGGATTCCCGACCCGTTCACCAGGCCGAGGAGCGTCGAGGCCATCGGCACCGCCATCTCGCCCACCATCTTCAGCCGCAGGGTCTCGTCGTACCACTCCAGCAGGAGGTCCCGCTCATCGTCCTCGAGCACCCGGTAGAGGTCGGGCTCGTAGCCCCGGCCCGCCGCGGCGTGCCACCAAAACCGGATGTGGTCAGACGCGTGGGCGCTGACGGTGCGGGGCGGCGTGTCGGTGGGCGGCGTGGTCACGCTCCCACAGTAGGAATGCTCCGACCGGACGACCCCGCACCGAAACCGGCCGCACGACACTGCCAACAATCCTCCATGCCCTGCCTTGTCGCCGCCATCGGACTGATCTTCCCCCGGCTCACCATGGTGCTGCTGGTCATCTTCGGCGACTACCTCGGCCGCGCCTACGAGACCACCCTCTGGCCGCTGCTGGGGTTCTTCTTCGCCCCCTACTCCACCCTGGCCTACGCCTTCGCGATCAACCACAACGGCTCGCTCGGGGGGATCCACCTGGCGATCTTCATCGTCGCCGTGCTGGTCGATCTGGGTGTGATCGGGGGCAGCGGGCACTCCGCCACTCGCTCCGGGCGTAGATAGACCGACCGGTCTATCCAGCACGTGCCGCCCGGAAGCTCAGCCGCATAGATCAGGGCTGAGAAACACCTTCTCCACTTCTGGGCTTCACCCGATGCCTCCGTCCGATACCAAGAACATGGCACGGACCAAGAGTGATCGCGCGCGCACGCGCCGCAACGAATCGGACGCCTCAGACGCGCTCTGGAGCAGGGTGGTATGGCTCGGGCTTGCACTGGGGTGGGTCTTCCTCACCGCCAGCCTGCTCAGCTTCGACCGGGCCGACCCGCCGAGCGCCAGCGCCTGGCCGGTCAACGACCCCATCCAGAACTGGTGCGGCCCGGCCGGGGCGTTCCTCGCCTCGTGGCTGCTGCGATTCCTCGGGTGGGGCGCATGGATGGTCCTGATCCTTTCCGGAATCGCTCTGGCCCAGCCACTGTTCGGCCGCCGCATCGCCCAGCCGGTCGTTCGCAGCATCGGCACCGTCATGCTCATGGCCTCGATCTGCGGCCTGGTGGGCCTGGCGATGCCCCGCTCTGGCCCCACCGGCCATCTGCCCGGGGGCGAACTCGGCCTCGTCGTCTCTCACGAGCTTGCTTCACGCTTCGGCGGCGTCGGCGCTTCGCTCTGGATGCTGCTGCTGGCGCTGGTCGGCCTGGTCGTCGCGTTTGACCGGCTGGTCTTTGCGATCCCCGCCGCGATCTGGGCACGCTTTGCCCCCGCGGCACAGACCGCGGGCGGGCGGGCCGTCACCGGCGCCGGTGCCGGTGCAGCCGCGACGGTCCGCGCAGGCGGCGGCCTCATCGGCGCGCTGGCCACCATGCTCCGCGACCGCGCCCCGGTCGCCATCAAGGTCACCGATCTGGAAGAAGAAGACGTCGCCGAGGCCGAGGTCAACGAAGTGGCCACCCGCCGGGCGGGCAAGCCCAAGCGCACGGTCAAGCTCGAGCCCCGGGCCGAGATCGACGAGGACGCGCTGGACGCGGTCAGCGTCGTCACCGAGGACGAGCTCGAAGACGAATACGAAGAGGACGAGTACGAAGAAGAGGATGCCGCGGACGAGGAGTACGAGGACGAGGAAGACGACGACGATCTCCCCGGCGCCCCGCAGGTCTTCAGCGAGGATCAGCTCCGCGAGAAGATGGCGGCGTTGCCCGTGCGGTTCGCCTCGACCAGCCGCAAGATCGCGACCGAGGACGACCTCCGCGACCTCCAGAACGAGCAGGCCCTCGAGGGCTACAAGTTCCCCGGCCTCGATCTGCTGGTCGAGCCCGAGGAGAACTTCACCGCCAAGCTCGAGTCGCTGGTCCGCGAGCAGGCCGAGGCGCTCGAGTCGGCGCTCCGCGAGTACAAGATCGACGGCGAGGTCGCGGGCATCGAGTCCGGGCCGGTGATCACGCAGTACGACGTCCGCCTCGCGCCCGGCACCAAGGTCGCGGCCCTCAACGCCGTCTCCAGCGATGTCGCCCGCGCGCTCAAGGCGGTCAACATCCGCATCGTCGCCAATCAGGCCGGACGCGACACTGTCGGCGTCGAGGTGCCCAACCCGACCAAGGAGAAGGTTCGCCTCAAGGAGCTCATGAGCAACCGCGACGACTTCGCGAAGATGAAGCTCCCGATGTTCCTCGGCAAGGACGCCTCGGGCGAGCCGCTGATCGCGGACCTGACGCAGATGCCGCACATGCTCATCGCCGGCACCACCGGCTCGGGCAAGAGCGTGTGCATGAACACGATCATCATGAGCTTCCTCTACACCCGGAAGCCCAACGAGCTCAAGCTCGTCCTGGTCGACCCCAAGATGGTCGAGATGAGCCAGTTCAAGGACATCCCGCACCTGATGTGCCCGGTCATCACCGAGATGTCCAAGGCCGCGGCGATCCTCGAGTGGGCGTGCAAGAAGATGGACGAGCGCTACGAGCTGCTCGCCGAGGCCGGCTGCCGCGACATCGCCAGCTACAACGACCTCGAGTGGGACGACCTCCGCGACCGCATGAACCCCAAGAGCGAGGAGGAGGAAGCGGGCATCCCGCGCAAGCTCCCCTACATGGTCTTCGTCATCGACGAGCTCGCCGACCTCATGATGACCAACAAGGAGGTCGAAGGGTCGATCGTCCGCATCGCCCAGAAGGCCCGCGCCGTCGGCATCCACCTCATCCTCGCGACGCAGCGGCCGCAGGCCAACGTCGTCACCGGCCTGATCAAGAGCAACATGCCCTGCCGCGTGACCTTCAAGGTCGCAAGCGGCATGGACTCCCGCATCGTCCTCGACCAGAAGGGCGGCGAGCTGCTGCTCGGCCAGGGCGACATGCTCTTCCTGAGCCCGCGTTCCAGCAAGCTCACCCGGTCGCAGGGCACGCTCGTGGACGACGCCGAGATCCGGCGCGTCGTCCGGTTCCTCAAGGACGTCGCCGCCCCGAGCTTCGAGCGGCAACTCCTTCAGCTCCGCTCCGGCGGCAGCGATGAGGAACGCATCCAGGACAGCCAGAACAACTCCTCGGCCTCGCTCAAGGCGGCCCAGGAAGACCCCATGTTCGACCGCGCCGTCGAGATCGTGCTCGAGACGCGTCGCGGGTCGGTCTCGCTCCTGCAGCGGCGCCTCGCGATCGGCTACACCCGGTCGAGCCGCCTGATCGACCTCATGGGCATCGCCGGCATCATCAGCGAGCACAAGGGCTCGGTCGCCCGCGACGTGCTCATCACCCCCGAGGACTGGGAGCGGATGAAGATCCTCGCCGACGAGGAAGCCACCCGGACCGGCCAGAGCCCGGTGTTCGGCTCCGGCAGCGACAGCCTGTTCCCCGAGAACGACGACGAGTCCGCCGCCGCGAGCACCTCGACCGAAGAGCCCCCCTTCCGGACCGACGAAGACGAGGTCGAGGAAGACGCATTGGATGCCGAGGAGCTTGACGCAGAAGAGGTGGACGAGGAGGCCGAGGAAGAGGACGAGGACGGCGAGTGGGAAGAAGTCGCCGAGGGCGACGAAGAAGAAGAGGAAGACGAGGACGACGCCGAGTACGAGGCCAGCGACGACGAGGAAGAAGAGGAAGAGGACGAGGAGTACGAGTACGTCGACGAAGAGGGTGAGGAAGACGAAGAAGAGGATGAGGACGCCGAGGTCGAGGATGAGGCCGAGACCGAGGAAGAGGACGAGTGGGAAGAGGACGACGAGGACGAAGACACCGACCCCACTGATTCCGGACAACCAGATCGTTTGTACGGCGCGGCCTGAGCCCCGGCGGGCGGCCGGTCACCGGCTCCCGGGAGGAAACCCGCGCGAATTTGCGTGATCCGGCAGCGGCACCGAAATCGGGGGCTCGAACATCCGAACCTATACTCGGCGGCACGCTGCGGGCGGTCTGCGTGCGCACCTCAGGGCAACGGAATCGTGCCCGGCGGTCCGCCTCGGACACCCCGCCAGACAGCGTGAACGAGACAGATCACCCCCGATGAGACCCAACTGGGCAGAAGGACACTCCCGATGATGATGCAGATGAAGACCCGCGTTCTTGGGCTCGTGATGGCGGCTGGCCTGGTGGCAACCCCGGCGATCGCGACCCCCCCGGCGCTGGACCGCGTCTCGCCCGACACGCCGATCATCATTGGGATCAAGAGCCTCTCCGAGTTCTCCGGCGACACGCAGAAGTGGGCCAAGGCCGTCCTGCCGCCCGAGGCCGGCATGCAGCTCATGATGATGAACCAGATGCTCTCGCTGCCGGGGCTCAACCCCGAGGGCTCGGCGGCGGTCTCGCTGTCGTTCCCCAACGGCATGCAGTCCGAGCCGGTCCCGACGCTGATCCTGCCCATGGCCGACTACGGCGCCTTCGTCGAGGCGATGCAGGGCAACGCCGCCGACGGCGTCGCCGCCCTCAACATGATGGGCAACACCATGTACGCCAAGAACCTCGGCGACGGCTTCATGGCCATGAGCCCCGAGATGGGCTCGGTCGAGAACTTCTCCGGCAAGACCGGCCAGACCAAGGCCCACAAGGCCCGCATGGGCGCCCGCGGCACCGCGGCGGCCGACGGCGCTGACGTCTTCGTCGTGCTCGACATCGAGTCCATGCGTCCGATGCTTGAGGGCGGCCTCGAAGAGATGAAGGGCCAGATGGAGATGGCCGCGATGATGGGCGGCGAGGCAGCCGCCGCACAGATCGAGACCATGACCAATGTGCTCGACTCCGTGGTGGCCGACGGCCGCACGGCGGTGGTCGGGCTCGGGCTCGACGACTCCGGGGTGTGGCTCGACTTCGCCGGCCAGTTCACCGAGGGTTCGGACACCGGCAAGATCTTCGCCGACTCCGGCAACTCGACGCCGCTGCTCGGCGCCGTGCCCAACATGCCCTACGTGATGGCGATGGCCTTCGACCTCTCCAACCCCGGCATCCAGAGCCTGATGGCCCAGGCCGCCGAGATGAACCAGGGCATGGGCTTCTCGGTCAACACCGGCGAAATGATGAAGCACGCCAAGGGTCAGGCGATGGTCATGGGCACCACCCCCGGGCTCTTCGCCGGCGGGCTGTTCTCCAACACCGTGCAGTTCACCGCGAGCGACAACCCCGAGGCCCTGCTCGCGGCCATGAAGTCGTCGATGACCGAGATGAACGGGCAGTCCAACGAGGGCATGATCTTCAAGACCTCGTTCGCGGAGAACGCCGGTGAAGCCGGCGGCAAGAAGCTCTGCTCGTGGAGCCTCGCGATGGAGGCCGACCCCAACCACGAGAACGCGATGGCCGCCAGCATGGCCCTCAGCCAGATGACCATGCTCTTCGGCGGGCAGGCCGGTCCCTCGGGCTACGCCACCACCACCGACAAGGGCATGTTCTCGACCTTCTCCAAGAACAGCAAGCTCATGGAGAAGGTGCTCGCCGGCGGCGACTCGATGGCCGACAACGACATGCTCAAGAACGCCGCGGCCCACCTCCCGGCCGACCGCACCGCCGAGTTCTACCTCAACATCAAGGGCGTCCTCGACATGGTCGGCCCGATGATGGCGATGTTCGCCCCCGGCACCGATCTCGGCCAACTGCCTGAGAAGATGAACCCGATCGCGCTCGGCCTTGCCACCGGCGGCAGCGGCATGCACGCCCGCATCTACCTGCCCGGCGACGTCCTCGAGTTCGCCGGTTCGATGGCCCAGAAGTTCGGCGGCGAGGGTGACTGGGAAGACGTGGACGACGAGCCCAACGCCCGCCCCCGCTTCTGATCAATCCCGCTGGCACCAAAGCCGCGTGTTGCACCACATCCGCCGGCCCGGGGACGATTCCCCGGGCCGGCGTTCGTTCTACGCTCAACCGATGACGCCGCCCCCCGACACCACGCGATGGCAACTGGCCGCGGGCCGATCGCTCACGCTCGACCGGCCCCGCGTGATGGCCGTCGTCAACGTCACGCCCGACAGCTTCTTCGCGGGCTCGCGCGCCGGCTCCATCGACGCAGCCGTCTCGATGGCCTCGCAGGCCGTGCGCGAGGGCGCGGACATGCTCGACATCGGCGGCGAATCGACCCGCCCCGGGGCCGCGAGAGTCGACGAGACCGAGCAGATCGGGCGCGTGGTGCCGGTGATCCAGGCCATCCGCGGGCACAACGACCCCGCTCTCGCAGCGATCCCCATCAGCATCGATACCACCCTGCCCGCCGTCGCCCGAGCCGCGATCGACGCCGGGGCCGACGCGATCAACGACGTCTCGGGCGCGACCGAGTGCGGCGAGACCATGCTCGCGGTCGCCGCAGCGACGGGCGTGGGCCTCATCCTCATGCACAGGCTCCTCCCGCCCGAGCAGGACAGCTTCAGCGACCGGTACGAACTCGAGCCTGAATATGCGGACATCGTCGCGGAGGTGCGCAGCGTGCTCCTGTCCCGAGCCGCTGCGGCCGAGCGAGCGGGGGTCGCACGGGGCTCGATCATGCTCGACCCCGGTCTCGGCTTCGGCAAGTCGGTCGAGCAGAATCTGGAGCTTGTGCGGCGGAGCGGGGAACTGCTCAGCGGGGGATACCCGCTGCTGAGCGCCACGAGCCGGAAGAGCTTTGTGGGCAGGGTCAGCCTGCCCGGGGTGGAACAGACTTCGCCGGAAGAGCGTTTACCCGGATCGCTGGCGTTCAGCGTGCTGCACCTGGCGTCCGGGGCCCGGGTATTCCGGGTGCACGACGCGGGGCCCCAGCGGGCGGCCCTCGACGCGGCATGGGCGATCGTCGCCCCGCGGCGCTAGACTCTGCCCACCGAAAGAACCACGCCCGCGACCAACGGACGGGTGTGACAAACGTAAGGAGCCGCGATGGCTAGCGAGAACGTATCAGAGCTGACGACCGACAACTTCCAGGCACAAGTGCTCGAGGCGGACACGCCCGTGCTCGTGGACTTCTGGGCCGAGTGGTGCATGCCGTGCCGCATGCTCGCCCCGACGATCGATCAGGTCGCCGAAGACTTCAAGGGCCGCGTCAAGGTCGGCAAGGTTGACACCGACAGCAACCAGGCGCTGGGCGTGCAGTTCGAGATCTCGGCCATCCCCACCGTCATCATCTTCAAGGGTGGTCAGGTGTTCAAGAAGTTCGTCGGTCTGACCAACAAGGCCGATCTTGACGCGGCGCTCGAGAGCGCGCTCTCGGCCTGAGTCTCGGGACAGGACGCCTGCACATGACCATCGATTCCTCGATCGAGTCCAACGCGCACAATCCGACGCGCACGCTCCGGTGCGGCGCCGTCGGCGTCGGCCGCATGGGCCAGCACCACGCCCGGGTCTACGCCAACGAGCCCGGGTGTGAGCTCGTCGGTGTCGTGGACGCGCGGTTCGAGCGGGCCCAGGAGATCGCCGACCGGCACGAGAGCACGGCGTTCGAGACCGAGCGGCAGCTGCTCGACGCGGGCGTGGACGCGGTCACCATCGCGGTGCCCACGACGCAGCACTTCCGCTCGGCGCAGTGCTTCCTCGAAGCCGGCGTCGCGTGCCTGATCGAGAAACCGCTGGCCGGCGACACCGAGACCGCCCAGCGCATCAAGCAGCTCGCCGAGCAGCACGGCTCGATCCTCATGGTCGGGCACATCGAACGCTACAACCCGGTCATCCGCGCGATGCGCAAGGCGACCGAGGACGGGCTCGAGGTGCAGCCGCGCTTCATCGAGGTGCACCGTGTCAGCCCCATGACTTTCCGCTCGGTGGACACCAGCGTCGTCATGGACATGATGATCCACGACCTCGACGTCGTGCTCATGCTCATGGACGGCAACGAGCCGGACGAGATCCAGGCCGCGGGCGTCGCCGTCGTCACCGAGCACGAGGACATCTGCAACGCCCGCCTCACATGGCGGCGGCCTCAGGGCAACTGCGTGGCGAACATCACCGCCAGCCGGCTGGCCCTCAAGACCGAACGGGTCACGCGCATCACCGGCGAGAACGCCTACATCAAGATTGACTACGGCAACAAGTACGGCACGGTCATCAGCCGCACCGCCAACGAGATCCAGATGCAGGAGGTCCGCGAACAACTCCGCCGCGGCGAAGACCTGACCAACCTGGCCTGGGCCGACCTGGTCAACATCGAACCCCTCACCATCGACGACGCCGAACCCCTGCTCATGGAGATCCGGGGCTTCCTGGACGCCGTGCGGCGGGGCGAGCAGCCCCCGATCAACGCCGAGGCCGGGTTCGCCAATGTCCGCACCGCCGAGCGGATCGTCCAGGCAGTCCGCGAGACCATGGGCGTGAGCGAGCCCGCTTCTGCTCGCGATTAGGGCCCCGAAACACCGTCGGGAATCCTCTCTCCAAGGTTTTACTCGATCCATGCACGACTTCCGCTAGACTAGCCCCACACCGAGCCGTCGCTGTGCGTGTGTCGCAGCCACAACAGGCCCGGTGATTTCCGATCAAACCGACTCTCCCCAAGAGCGGTGCATCCGACGCGTTAGACCATGCCTGACTCCGAGAAGACCATCGAGCGTGCCGACTCTGTCGGCGGGTCGTCCAGCCAGAACCTCACGCCCGAGATCGAGGCCGAGATCGCTGCGGCGATGGCCGATATCGATCAGGCGGCCGAAGCGGCGGAAGCCGCCGACGCAGCCAAGCCGAGCACCGGCGGCAAGGGTCGCGGCAAGATCCGCGGGCCGCGCGTCGTGCAGGCCGGACGCGAGCACCGCACCGGAAAGGTCGTCAGCGTCGGCCCCAACGACATCTTCGTCGAGTTCGGACCCAAGGAGCTCGGCGTCGTCGAACGCACGCAGTTCCCCGAAGAGGCCGACCTGCCCAAGGTCGGCGACGACCTCGCGCTGATCGTCAACCGCTTCGACTCGGCCGAGTCGCTCTTCATCTGCTCGCGCCCCGGCACGGTGCAGAAGGCCGACTGGGAGATGCTCCAGCCGGGCCAGACCGTCGAGGCCCGTGTCACGGGCGTCAACAAGGGCGGGCTCGAGCTCGAGATCGCCGGCCATCGCGCGTTCATGCCCGCCAGCCAGGTCTCGCTCGACCACATCGCCGACCTCTCGGTCTTCATGGGCGAGAAGCTCACCTGCACCGTCAGCCGCATCGACCGCGCCGGCAAGGGCAACATCGTCCTCAGCCGACGCGACATGCTCAAGGCCGAACGCGCCGAGCAGGCCTCCAAGCTCCGCGACACGCTCCACGAGGGCGACACCGTCGAGGGCGTCGTCCGCAAGATCATGCCCTTCGGCGCCTTCGTCGACCTCGGCGGCATCGACGGGCTCGTCCACGTCTCCGACCTCTCCCACGAGCGGGTCAACATGGGTGAGAAGAACGTCGCCCGCCACGTGCAGGAGGGCGAACGCGTCCGCGTGCAGGTGCTCAAGATCGACTGGGACGCCGAGCGGATCTCACTGGGCATCAAGCAGCTCGGCGAAGACCCGTTCCAGACCGCCGCCGCCGACATCGTCGAGGGCGCAGAGGTCAACGGCCGCGTCACCAAGATCATGGACTTCGGCGCGTTCGTCGAGGTCGCGCCGGGCGTTGAGGGCCTGGTGCACATCTCCGAGATCGACTGGCGCCGCATCGCGAACGTGAGCGACGTGCTCAAGCAGGACGAAATCATCTCGGCCAAAGTGCTGAGCATCGATCCCGAGAGCCGCCGCATCTCGCTCTCGATCAAGCAGACCAAGGAACGCCCCGAGGGCGCTGAGGGCCCCGGCGAAGCCGGCGACCGCCCGCCGCAGAAGAAGCCCAAGGGCATCCGCGACCGCTCCGGCTTCCGCTCCGGACCCGAGCGCGACACCCGCTCGGCCGAGGAGATCCTCAAGGAGACCCCCGCGATGCGTCGTCTCCGCGAGAAATTCGCCAGCGGCGGCTTCAAGGGCGGCCTCGGCTAACCCGGTCCGGTCAAAGTCCGTCACCCGAAACGTCACGGCTCCTCGGGCCGTGGCGTTTTCATTTGCCGCCGGCGAGTCGCTCCATGTCCGGCTCGTCGCACGCCGGCCAGCCCGAAGCCTCGACGAACCGCCGGCGGAGATCCGCAGCAATCGCCGCGGGCCGTAGATCCGTCTGCGTGTAGTCAACCGGCGGAAGGAACCGCACCGTCGCGTGACTCGTCCGCCAGAGGCTGGACCACGCCGGGTCCACCCGCGGCGTGCCGTCGATGATGACCGGCTGCACCCGCGCCCCGCTCTTGTGCACGATCAGCCCGACCCCCGGCAGAAACGGCAGGATGTGCCGCGCCGGCCGCTCGAGCGTGCCCTCGGGGAAGATGCCGATCACGCCCCCGCCCTGCAGATGCCGGATCGCCTCGCGTGCCGCGGCGATCTCCCGCCCGTTGCGGTCCACGCCGATCACCTCCACCCACCGCCAGAACCAGTTCAGACCGTCGATCTGCATGTCGTCGGCCATCATCCAGCGGACGAAGAACGGGCACGCGCTCTGCACCAGCAGCGGGTCCACCCCGGCAGTGTGATTGGCGACGATCAACAGCGGACCGGCATGACGGCCGTCGGGGATGTGCTCTCCCCCCAACACCCGCAGCCGGTGCACCCGCCGGACGTAGACCATCACGAACGGCCAGATCAGCCCGGTCTCGACATCACCCCTCGGGTTGTCGATCAGTTTGTGCGCAACGACGGCCCAGACAAGCCATAGGACAACCGCCACGATGAGCCAGGTCGTGAGCAACACGGCGGATGTTAGCGGCTGCAAAGTCAGTGACCACTTGCCGCGCCGATCTTCCCGCCTTCCTCGCTTTGGGCATTCGGTATCTCTTAGGATATCGGTATGACGGATCTGTGGGCAGGCCGGAGGGAGACGGCACGCCGCGCGGCCGAACCTCTGGCTGTGCGGATGCGCCCACGGTCTCTCGACGAACTCATCGGGCAGCAGCACATTCTGGGCGAGGGCAAGCTGCTGCGCCGGATGCTCCAGGCCGAGGTGATCACCTCCCTGATCGTCCACGGCCCGCCCGGCACCGGCAAGACGACTCTCGCCGGGCTGGTGGCCAACCACACCAAACGGCACTTCGTCGCCGAGAACGCCGCGAGCGTCGGGGTCAAACGCATCCGCGAGGTCGTGGACGAGGCCACCCGCCGGCTCGAGCTCGAGGGTCGCCGGACGATCCTGTTCCTCGACGAGATCCACCGCTTCACGCGGAGCCAGCAGGACGTGCTGCTGGCGGATGTCGAGAAGGGGATCGTCACACTGATCGGCGCCACGACGGAGAACCCGCTCTTCAGCTGTAACAGCGCACTGGTCAGCCGCAGCACGCTGTTCCGGCTGGAACCGTTGACCGAGGCGGAGATCGTCGAGGTCCTGCAACGGGCGATCGCCGACGACGAACGCGGCTATGGCACACTCGACCTGCGCGTGACCGACGAGGCGCTCGACGTGTGGGCCACCAAGAGCGACGGCGACGCGCGGCGCGCGCTCAATGCCCTCGAAGTCGCGGTGCTGTCGCAACGACGGACCACCGGAACGGGCGAGGGAACAACCGATAGAGCCCCTCGCGCAAGCGAGGGGACAACCAGTAGAGCCCCTCGCGCGAGCGAGGGGACCGGGCCCATCCTCATCGACCGCGAGGTCGCCGAGGCCTCGATCCAGCAAAAGGCCGCGGTCTACGACGGCACCGGCGACGAGCACTACGACGCGATCAGCGCGATGATCAAGAGCGTGCGGGGAAGCGACCCTGACGCGGCGGTCTACTGGATCGCCCGGATGCTCGAGGCCGGAGAAGACCCGCGGTTCATCGCCCGGCGCCTGGCCATCTTGGCGAGCGAGGACATCGGCAACGCCGACCCGCGGGGGATCATGGTCGCCCAGGCCGCGTGGATGATGGTCGAGCGGATCGGGATGCCCGAGGCGCGGATCACACTCAGCCAGTGCGCGACGTATCTGGCGCTCGCCCCGAAGAGCAACGCGGCGTACCTGGCGATCGACGCTGCGCTCAAGGACGTGCGCGAGGGCCGGACCGTCGCGGTGCCTCTGCACCTGCGAGACCCCAACACCTCGCCGATCGATGACGGCGTCCGTATGCGCGACCGTGACGGCGAGCGGTACGCCTACAGCCACCGCTCCGAGCACCGCGTCGACGGGCTGCCGGTGACGGGGCAGGACTATCTCGGCGTGAAGGCCAAGTACTACGAACCGATCGATGCGGGGTTTGAGCGGGAATTGGCCGAGCGGCTGGCGAAAGTGCGTGCGTTGCGCGCGCAGTTGGCCGGGCGACCGGACGCCGCTCAATCGGGCCACAAAGCTGGGCGGGCCGGACCCGAACATGCCGATACATCTGGGCTGTGATCGTGGCCGAGACACCAATCGAATTCGCCAAGGCCGAGCTGCGGACGATGATCCGCGGGCGGCTCCGTGCCATGACGCCGGCCGAACGCGAGGCCGAATCGGCCGCGATCTGCGATCGTGCCATGGCTTGGGGCCCCCTCGCCGAGGCCTCCTGCGTCATGGCGTACGCGCCGATGGCCACCGAGGTGGACGTGCGGCCGCTGATCGAGCGGCTGCTCGAGCGGGGGACCACGGTCTGCCTGCCCCGGGTCGATTGGCAGAACCAATGGCTCACACCGGTGCCGATCCGGGATCTGGATCGCGACCTCGGACCGGCCGAACGGGGCGTCACCCAACCCCGCGCAGATCTTGCGCCAATCTCCAGTGACACAGTACAAATCATTGTCACACCAGGACTTGCGTTCGACGAGGCTGGCGGACGGCTGGGGCAGGGCGGGGGCTTCTACGATCGCTGGTTGGCTGACCGCGCGGACCACGTGAGGACGATCGGCATGGCGTACGCCTGCCAGATGGTCGCTCAACTGCCCATGGCGGCACACGATCGCCGTCTCGACGCGGTCGCGACGGCCAAGACACTGCACACGACGGATCGACACGGATGACGGAGGGCTGAACGGATGGGACTTCCTTCACAATCACCACGGGTGCCCGCGACCGGGCGCACGTTCATGCGGACCCATCGGCGCCGGCGTTTCCGCCTCGGCCCGATCGTGATCGTCGGGCTGGTCGTGGCGGTCGGGGCCACCGGTCTCTGGTGGCTCACCCGCGGCGACGGCTCGGGCAGCAACCCGCTCGGCCCGGGCAACGCCAGCGCGAACGACGAACTCCTGGACGACCCCTACACCCGTCGGGATCTCAACGACGGTGCATCTGACGCCGGACGCACGGCGTCGCTCACCACACCCCCGACCACCATCAACCAGGGCAGACCGTCCGCAGGCACCGGGGACGCCAAGCCCGCAGCAGAACAGGGCACACCCTTCGTCCTCAACGAGCCCCGGTCGCTCGGTGAGAGCCTGTCACAGACTCCCAAAAGAACCGCCGCACCGCCGGCGACGCGCGAACAGACCGAACCGCCCGCAAAGAGCACCAGCGAACCGAGCACGGTTGACAAGGCCATCGCGGCTGCGGCTGCACGGCTGGACGCCAGAGACCCCGTCGCGGCACGGACGATCCTGAGCGACGCGCTCGCGGACACCCGCACCAGCGAGGCCGAGCGGTCCCGACTGCGCGCGCGCCTGACCGAGCTCAACCAGGAACTGCTCTTCTCGGCCACTGTTGTGCCGGGCGACCCGATGACCGACACCTACGAGATCGTCACCGGCGACCGGCTCAGCACGATCCCCGGCAAGCTCGGGCTGGCGATCGACTGGCGCCTGCTGCAGAAGGTCAACAACATCGCCGACCCGAACCGCATCCGCCTTGGGCAGAAGCTCAAGGTCGTCAGCGGGCCGTTCCACGCGGTCGTCGACAAGAGCGACTACCGGCTCGACCTCTACCAAGGTCCGCCGGAAGAGCCCAAGCGGTGGACGTACATCCGGTCGTTCCGCGTGGGGCTGGGTGAGTCGGACAGCACCCCGACCGGGCAGTTCATCGTGCGGCGCGACAGCAAGCTGATCAACCCACACTGGGTCAACCCGAGGACGGGCGAGAAGTTCGATCAGAACGACCCCAAGAACCCGATCGGCGAGCGCTGGATCGGGCTCGACGGGCTGGGCGTGGACGCGGTCAAGACCGGCTACGGCCTGCACGGCACGATCGACCCCGGCAGCATCGGGCAGCAGAAGTCGATGGGGTGCGTGCGGATGCTCGACGACGATGTCGACCTGATCTACGGGCTGCTCGTCGAGGGGATCAGCCGCGTGCGGATCGAGGAATAGCACCCCGGCGGCCACGGCTCTGAAGGAGCCCGTGACAAGCCCTCAGAACCCCCCGCAAGAGGGTGTTCCGGGGGGTAGCTACGCCCCGCCCAAGCGGCCCTTCCCGGGCGGGTTTTCTCGGGATTCTTCGGGTCGGTGAACCTACAATCGGTGTTCAAGTTTCGAGCCGCGTCGCGGCCGGGTTGTTGCACGCTGGCCGACCCCCGGGGCGTGAGACGACCGGCCCGTGTCGAAGGCCGCCGCCGGCCCTTGCAGGACCCCGATTCGGCCCGAAGCGCACACCCTTTGGAGCACCGCCTGGGCATGGACCAGACACTCAATATGACCGACAAAGAATCCAACTACGGCTCCGACCAGATCAAAGTCCTCGAGGGTCTCGAGGCGGTCCGCAAGCGCCCCGGCATGTACATCGGCGGCACCGGCGTCAACGCCCTGCACCACCTGGTGTACGAGACGGTGGACAACTCGATCGACGAGGCGATGGCCCAATTCGCCTCCGTCGTCTCGGTCTCGATCCAGGCCGACGGCTCGTGCACGGTAATCGACGACGGACGCGGCATCCCCGTCGAGCCCATGCGCCACGAGGACCCCGCGCTCAACGGCAAGCCGGCGGTCGAGATCGTGATGACCAAGCTGCACGCCGGCGGGAAGTTCCAGCAGGAAGACAGCGCGTACAAGGTCTCCGGCGGCCTGCACGGCGTGGGTGTGTCCTGCGTCAACGCGCTGAGCGAGTGGCTCGAGTGCGAGGTGTGGCGCGACGGCAAGGTCTACAAGATCGAGTTCGAACGCGGCGTCGTCAAGAAGCCGCTCCACGTCGTCGGCGACATCCCGCCGGGCAGCTCCCGCAAACGCGGCACGCAGGTCAGCTTCAAGCCCGACTCGACCATCTTCCCTGAGACCGATTTCAGCTTCCAGACGCTGTCCAACCGGCTCCGCGAGCTCTCGTTCCTCAACCCGGGCGTCACGATCAAGCTCAGCGACGAGCGGGTCGGCGCCGATGGCAAGCCAAAGCAGGAAACCTTCCGCGCGACCAACGGCCTGGTCGAGTATGTCGAGCACCTGATGCACGGCAAGACCGCCGTCTGCTCGCCGGTGCACCTCGTCCGCGAGGACCCCGAGCTGTCGATGGTCTGCGAGGTCGCCCTGCAGTACCACGACGGGTACAGCGAGTCGGTCCTGACCTTCGCCAACAACATCAACAACGTGGACGGCGGCACGCACGGCCAGGGCTTCAAGGTCGCGCTCACACGCTCGATCAACGGCTACGCCCGCAAGGCCGGCTTCATGAAGGAGAAGGACCCGACCCCGACGGGCGAAGACCTCCGCGAAGGCCTGATCGCCGTCGTCAGCGTGAAGCTGCCCAACCCGACGTTCAACAACCAGCCCAAGGAGAAGCTGCTCAACCCCGAGGTCGAGGGCTTTGTCTCGAGCGCCGTCGCCGAGACCCTCGAGACCTGGATGGAGGAGCACCCCGGCGAGGCCAAGCGGCTCTGCCTCAAGGGCATCGTCGCAGCACAGGCACGCGAGGCGGCCCGCAAGGCCCGCGAGCTCACGCGACGCAAGACCGCGCTTGAGAGCGGCTCGATGCCCCACAAGCTGCGCGACTGCAAGACCAAGGACTTCGAGCGGAGCGAGCTGTACCTGGTCGAGGGTGACTCCGCGGGCGGCAGCGCCACCCAGGGGCGTGACGTCGAGACGCAGGCCATCCTGCCGCTGAAGGGCAAGATCCTGAATGTCGAGAAGGCACGCATCGACAAGGTGCTGGGCTTCGAGGAGATCCGGACCCTGATCGCGGCGCTCCGGTGCGGCATCGGTGCCGACTTCGACATCGCCAAGCTCCGCTACGGCAAGATCGTCATCATGACCGACGCCGACGTTGACGGGAGCCACATCCGCACGCTGCTGCTGACGTTCTTCTTCCGGCAGATGCCCGAGCTGATCCGGCGGGGCCGGATGTACATCGCCCAGCCGCCGCTCTACCAGGTGACCCGCGCGCGCAAGTCGCAGTACGTGCTCAACGAGAAGCTGCTGGATGACACGCTGGTCGATCTGGGCATCGACGGCTCGTCCCTGGTCGTGCGCCGCGCCGAGGGCGAGGGCGACCGCATCGAAACGGTGATCGAGAAGCGCATCGAGGGGCAGGACGCCCGGAAGGCGATCAAGCAGCTGCGACGGCTGGCCGAGCTGGTCGAGATCTCCGAACGCCGCGGCGTGCGGTTTGTGGACCTGCTCAGCGAACGCGCCCAGGACCCGACCGACGCGGGCCGCCTGCCGACACACCGCCTGCAGTGGGGCGCGCACGATCTGCCCGCGTGGAGCGAGGAGCAGGCGTACGGCCTGCTCGAAAAGCACGGCCTGCGCCTCGCCGACGAGGCCGAGGACGACGACGCAACGACGCCCGACGCGGCGTCCGCTGGCGCCACACCAACGCCCGACGCTGACGGCGAGCCCGTCCCCGTCGGGCCGGTCGCGACGATCCGTGAGCTGCACGAGAACCGCGAACTCGAGCGGGTCTTCGCCGAGCTGGCGGAAGTCGGTCTCTCGATCGACGACTGGGCACTGGTGCAGGAAGAGAGCGTCACCGGAGCCAAGCTGCCGGCGCGCTTTGCGTGGGAGACGACCAAGACCGGCAAGGCCGCGCCGGAGCCGGGGACCGAGGCCAGCGGCGATTCGGGTTCGGAAGAGGAATCGACCGACGACCCGTCCGTCAAGAGCACGTCGCGCATCGTTGAGGCGGCCAACCTCGCGATGATCGTCCCCGCGCTGCGGGAGATCGGCCGCCGCGGGATGGAGATCAAGCGGTTCAAGGGGCTGGGCGAGATGGACGCCATCCAGCTGTGGGACACGACGATGGATCCGGAACGCCGCACGATGCTTCGCGTGACGTGGGACATGGGCCAGGAGGCCGAGTACCTCTTCAGCACGCTCATGGGCGAGCACGTCGAGCCCCGGCGCAAGTTCATCGAGGACCACGCGCTCGAGGTCAAGAACCTGGACGTCTGACCCGTCGCGGTTCTCGGACGAACCTTTGCCGCCGCCTGTCGGTCTCTGTCGGTCGTGCCGCCGCACATCGCTATCGGTCTCGGTGATGCACGTGGACCGCCTCCGCAGCGCCCGGGTTTCGACCGAAATACCCGGTACCGCAACCCGGAGACCACACGATGCCACCGATCCGAGGCCGCCGCGCCCAGCCGGCCGACACCAACGCGAAGGGACACCGAGCGAACACCCTCGGCCTGGACGAGCACAAGCTCGCGACGGTGCTCGACAAGCTCGACAAGAAGCCCGGCAGCAAGTCGTCTCCCAAGCGGACGTTCTCCCGCATGCCCTTCCGCGAGCGTTCGCTCAAGCTCACACTCATCCACCCGGGCGGCACCAGCACGTCGGTGCAGGTCGTCTGCCGCAACATCTCGCGCGGCGGGATCGGGATCCTGCACAGCGCGTTCTCGCACACGGGCACGCGGTGCGTCGTCGACATGCCACGGATCGACGGCGAGACGGACCACATCGAGGGCACGATCGTCCGCTGCTCTCACGTCGCCGGCCAGATCCACGAACTCGGCATCCTGTTCGACGAGCAGGTCTCGGTGGAGACGTATATCGCCTTCGATCCGGCCTCCGGGATGAGCAGCTTCGAACGGGTTGATCCGGAGACCCTCGAGGGCACCCTGGTCGCGATGATCTCCAGCGAGGTCGAAGGCAGGATGCTCGGGCATTTCCTCTCAGACTCCAGCCTCAAGATGAAGATCACCAGCAGCCCGGAGGAGGGTGCCTCCCTCGTGTCCGACGGGTGCGCTGTCGCGCTGATCGACCTCACCGTGCCGTGCGCCGAAGAGATGGCGATCGCGGCCCGGCAGCTGCGCCCCTCGCTTCCCCTCATCGCCATCGCGGGCGATTCTTCGAAGCAGACACTCGCCATGATCAGCGCCATGGGCTTTCGCAGCCTGATCGTCAAGCCGCTGACAAGCGAGAAGGTCCTCAACAACATCGCCGAGTGTCTGCTGACGGCGAGCGCCGAGGACGAGGCCGACGAACCCTCCGAACAGCTCTCTCCCGAACTCGTCAGCGACTGCATCGAACAAGTGCAGGCGATCGTCGGCCAGCTCCGCGGCCTGACCGACGGCGACGACGCGATGCAGGGCTACGAGTTGTGCCGCCAGATCACGGCGATCTGCGCACCGATCGGCCTCGACGATCTCAACAACGCCGCCGAGCGCGCCTCAAAGACTATCTCCGAGACCATGAGCTTCGTCGAGTCGGAGGGGGTCCTGCAGGAGCTCTTCCGGATGTGCGATCGGGTGAAGAGCCCCGCCGAATAGCGCCCCCACCAGCTCTGCGTCCGACATACTCTGGGCATGGAACTGGCCACCCGCATCGCCTCGGTGCTCGGGACACACGTCTGCGGTCTGCACACGCTGGCGGGCGGATGCGTCGCCGACGTGGTCCGGGCCGACCTCCGCGACGGTCGCCGCGTCGTGGTCAAGCACGGGGGTGAGGGCTTCCGCGTCGAGGCGATGATGCTCCGCACTCTGGCGTCGAGGTCCGCGCTGCCCGTCCCGGCGGTGCTGCACGACGAGCCGGACCTGCTGATCATCGAGTATGTCGAGCACGACGGCGCACGCGGCCCGGGCCTCGAGCGTCACGCGGCGGAACTGTTCGCGGCGCTGCACGCCGTAGAGGGGCCAGCGTTCGGCATTGACACCGACACCGGGCTCGGGACCGACACACTGATCGGTCCGCTCCGCCAGCCCTGCCCGCCGACACACCACTGGGTGGAGTTCTTCGCCGCACACCGGCTGGGGCACTTCGGCGACATAGCGATTGCACGGCGTGCCATCTCGGCGTCGTGCCGCGACCGCATCGGGCGGCTGGCCACCCGGCTCGGCGAGGTGCTCGACGAGCCCGAACACCCCTCGCTGATCCACGGCGATGTGTGGAGCGGCAACATCCTGTGCCGCGGCGGGAGGGTCGTCTCGTGCATCGACCCGGCGGTCCATTACGCACACCCCGAGGTCGAGCTGGCGTTTATCACACTCTTCTCCACGTTCGGCGCGGAGTTCTTCGACCGCTACAACGAGCTCCGGCCGATCCGCGACGGGTTCTTCGAGACCCGCCGGCACGTGTACAACCTCTACCCGCTGCTGGTCCACGCGATCCTTTTTGGCGGCGGGTACGGGGGCCAGGTTGAGGCGACGCTCGGCCGGATCGGGGCCTGACCGCTCGCCCGAGCCCGCACAGGCCGAACAACCCGCACACACCCACCAGAACCCAGAGCCCGTCGTGCTTGTCGAGCCGTGCCACGTGGTCGCGCCGTGTCATCCGCGGGGTCCGGCCGCTGGCGGGCCGGTGCTCCGTTTGGCATCTCTTCATCGTGACCCGGGCGGGGTGCCCGGGCGTCTTCATCGTTGAGGGGAGGGGTTTCCCATGTACGCGATCGAATCATCATCCGCGACGTCGTCGGAGCTTGTGTCGGTGCTCGAGGTCGGCATGGTCCGTCCGTTTGCCATGGTCAAGGTGCGGCCCGACTCGCTCCGCGAGCACCAGACCGCGCTGCTGCGAGATCAGCTCGCGGACGTCGTCGATCACTCGGGCGGCCGGGTGCTCATGCAGTTCGCGGCAGACGCCGAAGTGTGCGCCAGTTCGCTCAACGAGCTGATCCGCGCGTCGCAGCGGTGTGACGCCCTCGGGGGCCGGCTGTTTGTAGTTGGACTGAGCCGCCAGATGCGTCGCATGATCCGCTCGACGGGTCTTGATCAGCACCTCCGCCTCGCCAAAAACACCGCCGAAGCGATGCGCCACTTCGACCTGCGCACCGCCGCGAGTGCCGCCTGACGCTCCCAGCGGCGTGGCCAGGTTCCGCCGCCCCGCCGGAGTCCGAACAGAGCCTCGCGATGTTCTGCGCTCACGGGATTTTCACTTGACTTCCGCCGTCTCCGCCCCGGACAATGTGGTGTACACATGACACCACCCCCGTCCGGGGGAAGGAGATGAGAATGAGAGACTTCACGAAAGCTGGCGTTGTCGTTGCAGCCATCGCCGCCGCGGCGGGCGTTGCGCAGGCCGAGCCGACCTTCTTTGTGTTCCAGAACGAGGTCGCCCACCGGTTCACCGGTAACGGCCCGATCGATACGTTCAGCCTTTCCGACCGGTTGATGGGCTCGGCCCTGGCACCGGACGGCGTGATCCGCGGCACCAGCGCGATCCGGAAGCAGAACGCCGGGTGGGAGGCCTACTCGCTCAACGACCCGATGGGCACGCCCTCGCTCCTCGAGATCTCGGACACCAACGGTGGCCCGTTCTCGTCGGTCAGCTACGTCGGCAACACCGCCTACTCGTTCGACTCGGCGGGCGACCTGCTCACGCTGGACTTCTCGACCCTCGCCCAGACCGGCACGGTCGGCAACATCGGCCTCGGCAGCGGCAACGTGGGCTCGGGCTACGACGCCTCGTCCGACACGATGTACATCATCAACAAGGACACCGACTCGCTCTACACCCTCAACTACAACACCGCGACGCCCACGCTCGTCGGCGGGCTCGGGTTTGACTGGTTCAACGCCGGCGCCGAGTTCTTCGACGGCAAGCTCTACGCCGCGATCCAGATCGTGTCCTCCGGCGAGCTCGTCCTCGGCGAGGTCAACACCTCGACCGGCGCGTTCTCCGCGATCCGCACGGTCGCGACCTTCGATCCCAACGGCGCACCGATGCAGGTGAGCCTGGCCATCGTGCCCGCGCCGGCCGGCCTCGGGCTGCTCGGGGCCGCGGGCCTCGTCGCGATGCGCCGCCGCCGCTGATCGAAGACGATCTCCAGAATCAATCGACGCGGCCGCCCGGAACACCGGGCGGCCGCGTTTCTTTTCCGAGATTCGGTATCCGCTCGCGTTCAGGACTCGTGGCAGTCGCTGCGCTTCGACGCCCCCGCGACCGGCCGGCCCCCGATGGTCAGCGTCGCCGGTTTGCCGCCGCGGCGGCGGCCGCCAAAGACCCGCTTGGGCAACAGCTTGCGGAACAGCCAGATCGCCGCAACGATCGCGACGGTCGTGACGATCCAGAACTGCCAGTCTCCGACGGGGAACCTCGGAGGCGCCGCGGTCCGCGGCAGGGTCGCCAATACCGCATTGGCGATATGCATCACGTGGTCCCCGTCAGACGGAGCAGTTGATAGACCGCCCCCGCCGCGACATAGGCCACGCCGCACATCCAACCGAGCTGCAGGACGGCCCACTTCCAGCTCCCCGCCTCCTTGGCCGTGACCGCCAGCGTCGGCAGACACTGCATCGCGAGGACGTAGTAGATGAGCAGCGACCAGCTCGTCGCCGGAGTGAACACGCGGGTCACGCCATCGTCGCGCGTCGCCGTCGCGATGGCCTGACGCACACCCTCGTCCTCGGCGTCGTCCACGCCGACAACCTGCACAGCCATCGTCGAGACAAACACCTCGCGAGCCGCGAAGCTGGCGATGACGCCGATGGTCAGCTGCCGGTCGTACCCCAGCGGCTTGAAGACGGGCTCCAGCGTCGAGCCGAGACGGCCCAAGAAGCTGTGCCGCTGGCCGTGTCGGGTCTCGGCCGCCGCGGCACCCGCCACCAGCTCCGCCGCCTCGCCGTCGAGCTCGGCCTCCTCGAGCGCCGCGACATCAACCTGCGCGATCGCCGCGGCCTGCGTCCGCATGTCCACCGCCTCCTGCGGCGGTGGGCTGTGCGGGTAGGCACTCAGCCACCACAGCACGATGCAGATCGCCAGGATCGCGGTGCCCGCTTTCTTCAGGAACATCACACCCCGGTCCCACGCCGTCATCACCGCGTTGCGCACGCTCGGCATCCGGTACGCGGGCAGCTCGAGCACCATCGGGCGGCTCTTGCCCGGAAGAATCGTCCGCCGCGCGATCATCGCGCTGACCAGCCCCGCCACAACCCCGAGCACGTAGCACCCCGTAAAGGCCATCGCCTGCATCGCCGGCCTGCCGGGGAACAGCAGAACCGTCAGCAGGACGTACACCGGGATGCGGGCCGTGCAGCTCATGAACGGAGCCGCGAGGATGGTCGCCAGCCGGTCGCGCCGGTCGGGCACCGCCCGCGCCGAGATGATGCCCGGCAACGCGCACGCGTGGCTCGACAGGAAGGGCACAAACGAATGCCCCGTCAGCCCGAACGGGCGCAAGAGCTTGTCCATCACGAACGCCGCTCGCGCCAGATAACCCGTGTCTTCGAGGATCGAGATCAGAAAGAACAGCACGCAGATCTGCGGCAGGAAGATCACCGTCGAACCCACACCCGCGACCACGCCTTCCACCAGCAGATCGTGCACGGGTCCCGCCGGAAGCACCGCGCCCAGCAGGCTGCCCAGGAGCCCGAAGATCCGGTCGATCCAGTCCATCGGGTACGCCGCGAGCTTGAAGATGACCCAGAACAGCCCGGTCATCACCGCCACAAACGTCACCAGCCCCAGCACGGGGTGTGTGAACGCGTGGTCGAGACGGTCGGTGAGAGTGTCGGGCTTGATCGGCTCGACGCCCGCAGCCATCTCGGCATACAGCTCGTCGGCCCAGTCGAAGAGACCCTCCTCGCTCCCCGGCGGGCTCTCGTGCGGTATCCGCGCCCGCGCGATCGCCGGTGCCAGAAGATCGATGCCCTCGCCCGTGCGCGCACTGCAGGGGATCACCTCGACGCCGAGCCGGTCGGCCAGCACCCGCTCGTCGGCGTGGATGCCCCGGCGGCGGGAGAGATCGACCTGATTGATCGCCACGACCATCGGCAGACCGCGACGCGTCGCCTCGCCCACCAGCATCAGGCTCCGCGGCATATTCGTCGCGTCGGCCACAACCAGCACCGCGTCGGGTTCGCGGATGTCCTCTCCCCGCGGCGCAAGCTCACCGGCCAGCACCCGGCGGCAGATCTCCGCCTCGCTCTGCTCGAGTTCGAGCGAGTAGATGCCCGGCAGATCGATCATCTCGCTGCCCGGCGGCAGGTCTCGCGGCGGGCCGACCCGGGCTTCCTGGGTCGTGCCGGGGAAGTTACTCGTCTTGTGGCGCACGCCGCAGAGGCGGTTGAAGAGACTGGTCTTCCCGGTGTTCGGATTCCCCAGCAACACGACCCGCCGCGGCCCGGACGCGGTCGATGCCTCCGGGGTGGTGCTCGGAACCGGTGGCGGCGTGGGTGAGGAGGAGACAGTCATCGGGGCCTTCCGGTCAGTTTCCCGCCGCCGAGCCGGACGCCGGCTCGGTCTTCGGCACCGTGACCTCCACCCGCACCTGCTCGGCCATGTCTCTGGCCAGCCCGATGCGGCACGCCGGACCGCCCTGACACCCGACCTCGACGATCCACGACCCGGCCGCCCGGCAAAGCCGGACTCTCTGGTTGACCCGCAGGCCAAGGGCCCGCAGATACGCCGCGTCGGCACCGCTGGCGAGGTTCTGGCGGATGATCCCGCACTCCCCGGCCAACATGCAGCAGAGGCTGATCACCCGGCCGGAACCGGTTGCTCCGCAGCAGCCGGGATCGGTCGATTCACCGGCCTCGCCGGGTGGTACTGACGGGATCTGCTCGCTCAACTCGGCCTCCAGAGGGGACGGGGACTCCAACACTGGAGTATAGCCGCGGCCTGAGAATGAGACTTGATCGCAGTTGGGCCCGCAGACCCCCGATTCGCCCGGCAAAAGCGCCTCAGGAATTGCCGCTGGCTGACCCGACCAACTGGGCGTTGGTCTCGAATCGCTTCATCGCGGCCAGGAGCTGCTCGACCTGCTGGGGCGGGGGCATGTTCATCAGCCGCCGGCGAAGGGCCGTGACTGTCGCGTGGGTCTGGGGGTCGAGTAGGACCTCGTCCTTGCGCGTGCCGCTGGCGGCGAGGTTGATCGCCGGGAACAGCCGCTTCTCCGCGATCTTGCGGTCGAGGATCAGCTCCATGTTGCCGGTGCCCTTGAACTCTTCGAAGATGACCTGATCGCCCTGGCTGCCGGTATCGACCAGACAGGTCGCGAGGATGGTCAGGCTCCCGGCCTCCTCGGTGTTTCGGGCCGCGCCGAAGAGCAGCTTGGGCACCTCGAGGGCCTTGGAATCGATGCCGCCACTCAGCGTGCGGCCGGAGCTGGCGTGCTGCCGCGAACGGTTGAACGCCCGCCCCACGCGTGTCAGCGAATCGAGCATGATGACCACGTGCTTGCCCGCCTCGACCATGCGCTTGGCACGCTCGACACAGGTCATGCTGACCTCGACGTGCCGCTGCGTGTCATGGTCGTTGCTCGAGGCAATCACCTGCACGCGGTCGCCGAACGGGCCGCCCTGGCGGACCTGCTTGCCCGTCTCAGGATCCCTTGTCACGGGGCCCAAAAACGTGCGGTTGAAATCGGTGACTTCTTCAGGGCGCTCGTCCACGAGCAGCATGAAGAGGTGCAGTTCGGGGTGGTTGGTCAGCAGCGAGGTGGCGATGTCTTTGAGCAGTGTCGTCTTGCCGGCCTTGGGCGGGCTGACGATCAGACCGCGCTGACCACGACCGATGGGGCAGAAAAGGTCAACCAGGCGGCAGGAATCCGGGCACCCGGGGTATTCGAGCTGCAGCATCGGCGCCGGGTCGATGCTGGTGAGTTCGTCGAAGCGGAGGCGGTTGCAGAACTCTTCCGGGGGCATCCCCTCGATCGCGACGAACGATTCGACCACGGGGCGCGGGGGCTTGGGGGCTCCGGAGCGGCCCCGCTGGCGCCGGCGACGGGGCTTCTTGTGGGCGACCGTCACGGTGACCTCCAGCCCGTCGCGCAGGTTGAACTGCTCGCCAAAGGCCAGGGGAACGAACGGATCTTCGGCCTGCTCGACGGGGTTTGCGTCGCGGATCTGGCGAACACGACCCTCGGCGCGCTGCGGCCACTCAAGGATGCCTGTCAGCGTCTGCATAGATTCTCGATGCTCTCAAGTCGACAAAGTCGGGGCCGCCTGCCGCGGGAGTCCGACCCGTCATAAAAGGGAGTTGTCGGAGCGGCACCGAGAAACACGGGCCGCGACAACACCCACAATGAGACACCATCCGGGGGCCAATGTCAAGCCCGGAGCCGCGTGCCCCCTAGGATGGCGTCCCTCAGCAGGCAGAACCACCCATGCGCGTACTCCAGGGCATCCCGGTCTCCTCCGGCATCGTGATCGGACGTGTGTTCGTGCTCGACCACGACCCGCACCGCGTGGCCCGCTGGACGGTCGGCGAGGACCAGGTCGAGGCCGAGCTTGAGCGACTCGATCAGGCGGTGGAGGACGCGATTGCCGCGATCGACCGCGTCTACTGCGAGGCCGCGGAAGAGATGGGCATCGAGGCCGCGAAGATCTTCCTGTTCCACAAGGGCATGCTGGCGGACACGTCGCTTATCGGTCCTATCCGGGAGATGATCCGGTCCGAGCGTGTGAACGCCGAGCACGCCGTGGCCGTCGCCTTCGACGCGCTGGCCCAGGCGTTCCGCAACGCCAAGGACACGGCGTTCCGCACCAAGACCGACGACATCCGTGATCTGGCCAACCGCCTGCTCGACCACCTCATGGGCTCCGGCCCGGCGAAGCTCGCCGAACTCGAGCACCCCGCGGTCATCATCGCGACCGACCTGACGCCCTCGCAGACCGCGGGGTTCGATCGAACCAAGGTCGTCGGCTTTGTGACCGATCTCGGCGGCCGGACCAGCCACACCGCCATCGTCGCCAACGCGCTCGGATATCCGGCGGTCGTCGGCTGCAGCGGGGCCACCGCCGCCGCCACGCCAGGGCAGACCGTGATCATCGACGGCGATCGCGGCCTGATCCTCTTCAACCCCGACGCGGGCGAGATCAAGAAGTACGAAGGCTACATCGAGCAGCAGCGGACCTACCGCCTCTCGCTCTCCGAGGTCGCCGGGCTGCCGAGCATCACACGCGACGATGTGCCCATCACCCTGCTGGGAAACGTGGAATTTCCCGAGGAATGCGACACCATCCTGGCCCAGGGCGGCGAGGGTGTCGGGCTCTATCGCTCGGAGTTTCTCTACCTCTCGCAGGACACCGTGCCGACCGAGGAGGACCACTACAACGCCTACGCCGAGTGTGTGCGACGCCTCGGTGGGCTGCCGCTGACGGTGCGGACGGTCGATCTCGGATCGGACAAATACGCGCAGCAGGACCGCCGGCCCCGCGAACGCAACCCGGCGCTCGGGCTCCGGTCGATCCGATACAGCCTGGCCGACAAGCCGAAGTTCCGCAAGCAGCTGAGGGCGGTTTTGCGGGCCAGCGCGCTGGGCCCGGTCAAGATCATGTTCCCGATGGTCACGACGGTCGGAGAGCTCCGGCACGCCAAAATGGTGCTGCGCGACGTGATGGAGGACCTCGACGAGGAGGGCATCGCCTTCGACCGGGGGCTGCGGATCGGGGTGATGATCGAGGTGCCCTCGGCGGCCCTGATTGCCCGCTCACTGGCCGCAGAGGTCGATTTCTTCTCGATCGGCACCAACGACTTGGTGCAGTACACCCTGGCGGTCGATAGAACCAATGAGCAGGTCGCCGGGCTCTACCAGCCGGTCCACGCGGGGGTTATCCAGCTCATCCACGGGGTCGTCCGCGCGGCGGCCAAAGAGGGCAAGCTGGAGGTTTCCTGCTGCGGCGAGGCCGCGGGCGAGATAGAGTATGCTCTCCTGCTGATGGGTCTGGGGCTTCGCAGGCTCTCTGTTCCCGGCGGCGCCATCCCGCATCTGAAGCGGCTGGTACGGAGCGTGACGATACAGCAGTGCGAGCGGATCGCCCGAAAGGTGCGAACGTTCGATTCGGAGATTCAGGCCGCGACATACCTTCGCGACCGCACACGAAAACTGGTTCCCGAGGCCTATGACGGGCGTGCCGCCGAACTGCGGGACTAAACGGTACCGGGCGCATCGACAGCGCCGGACACCGTTCGCAGACCGGCCTCGGGGCGAAAGACAACTCGGTGTGACGCCCGACATCGCGGCGTTGCGCCGGAACGAGCCATCACGGGTCGGCGGCCTGACCAAGGCCCCACCCGTCCCCGGCGAGCCGGGCGCACCAGTCGTGCGACCGCCGCCGAGACCCACGATCCGCCGGAGCGTCACCACGCACCGGTGCACAGCCGGGCGCGCAAGCGCCGGCGAGCGGATCGGGGAGAGGGATTGTTCGGGCGCAGAACGCGGTACCGGCGCCACGCCACAGCGCGGCGAACGATTCGCCGCGCGGCAAGGAGCCGCATGTCCGACATATCCATGATCATCAACTACGTCCCCGGCGAAGAGTGCCGGGTGGCGATCACCTCTGATGGCAACCTCGAAGAACTCCACGCCGAACGCACCGACGCGGTCAGCAGGGTCAACAACATCTACGTCGGGAAAGTGACCAACGTCGAGGCCGGCATCCAGGCCGCGTTCGTTGACTTCGGGCTGGAAGAGAACGGCTTCCTGCACATCTCCGACCTGCACCCCCGCTACTTCATCGAGGACGACGCGACCGAGCGTGTCGGCAAAAAGACACCCCGGCGCGAACGCCCGCCGATCCAGGCCTGCCTCAAGCGCGGCCAGGAAGTCATCGTGCAGGTCATCAAGGAGGGCGTGGGCACCAAGGGCCCGACGCTCACCAGCTACCTGTCGATCCCCGGCCGCTACCTCGTGATGATGCCGAACATGGACAAGGTCGGCGTCTCGCGCAAGGTCGAGGACGAGGAGCAGCGGCTCAAGATGAAGGAGATCCTCGGGCAGCTCGACCTGCCCGAGGGGTTCGGCTTCATCCTCCGCACCGCCGGGTTCGACCGCACCAAGACCGACCTCAAGCGAGATCTGGCCTACCTGCAGCGCCTCTGGAAGAACATGGAGGTCAACCGCAAGGCCGCCGGCAAGCGGACGCGGCTGCTGTACAGCGAGAGCGACCTGCTCGTGCGGGCCCTCCGCGATCTGGTCACCCCCGACATCACGCGGATCATCATCGACGAAGAGGGCGCCGTCGCCCGGGCCGCCCAGTTCATGAAGATCGTCTCGCCCCGCTCCAGCGTCAAGGTGATGCGCTACACCGGCGGCCGACCGATCTTCCACGCCTTCGGCATCGAGCAGCAGATCGCGACCACCCACGCCCGCGAGGTGCCGCTGCCCTCCGGCGGCCGGCTCGTCATCGACGAGACCGAGGCCATCGTCGCGATCGACGTCAACAGCGGCAAGAGCCGCGCCGCACGCGACGCCGAGACCAACGCCTACAAGACCAACGTCGAGGCCGTCGAAGTCATCTGCCGGCAGATCCGCCTGCGCGACCTCGGCGGCATCGTCATCAACGACATGATCGACATGCGCTCGGCCGCCCACCGCAAGGCGATCGAACAGCTCTTCCGCGACCGGCTCAAGCGCGACCGGGCCAAGTCGAGCATCGCCCCAATCTCACCCTTCGGCATCCTCGAGATGACCCGACAACGCATGCGCGGCAGCCTGAGCAGCCAGCACTACAGCGAGTGCCCCACCTGCCGCGGCAAGGGTCTCGTCCAGAAGCCCCATTCGGTCGCCAGCGACGCGATGCGCGAGGTCGCCGTGCTCATGGAGCACGACAAGGTCCAACGCGTGGAACTGGTCGTCAGCGGGCGCGTCGCCGGGGAGCTGCTCAGCAACCGCCGCGGCAGCATCAACCGCATCGAACGGTCCACCGGCAAGTCCATCGAGGTCCGCGTCAGCGAGACCCTCGCCATCGACCGCTACACCATCTACGCCTACGACGCCAACGGCGTGGACGTGAACCCCGACAAGCTCGCCAAGCCCAAGAGCCCCGAGAGCGATCTCGAGGTGGTGGTCATGACCGCCAGCGCTGAGCAGTGGGCGGTCGACGCACAGGAAGAATCGTTCGCCGACGAGGAGGCGCCGCCGCCCGAGCCCGACGGCCCGGCGCAGCACCCGATCGAGCAGGAATTCGACGAGAACGCCTCTGAGACGGGTGAGGGCGGCAAGAAAAAGCGTCGCCGCCGGCGCGGCCGCCGCAGGAAGTCCGGCGCGGGCGAGGAAGGCGAAGCCACCGCCGACGGCGGCTCCGAATCGGCATCCGAGAACAGCGCGGATAACCAGGACAGCGATGCCGGCAGCGAGAGCGACACGCCGGACGCCGCCGGCCAAGCCGCCGAAGGCACCGAACCGGGCCAGGCCAAGAAGAAGCGCCGCCGACGCCGCAGGCGCAAGAGCGGCGAAGCCGCAGCCCAGGACGGCGGCAGCGAGATGACCGGCGAAGCGCCGGGCGAACCCCAGGCCGAGGCCGCAGCGGACGAGGAGTCTGCCGACGCGCAGGATCCGCAGGACACCCCGGAAGCCAACGCCGACGGGACCGATCCGGAAGGCGCAGAAGCACCCAAGAAGAAGCGCCGCCGACGCCGCGGCCGCCGCAAGTCAACAACCACAGACGCCGCGGGCGAGGGTGCGACCGACGAGGACGGCCAGACCGCCGCAGCACCGGAGACCTCGGCCGACGACGAAGCAGAGGACACCGACAACGAGGACGAGCCCACCGAAGAGGCCGCCGAGCCTCAGGCCAAGAAGAAGCGCAGGCGGTCCCGCAGCAAGAAGGCCGCCGCGAGCACGGACGACGCAACCTCCGAGAGCGACGGCGACAGCGGCGGTGAAAGCGACGGCAGCGAGGCTGCAGCCGACGGCACCACCAAGATCGCCAAGAAGAAGCGGCGCCGGCGTTCATCCGGGACCAAGTCCGACGCGGCCCAGTCGGAAGGGACCAAGTCCGGGGGTGCCAGTTCCGAATCGTCGGTCGAAACCAAGCCCTCGCGCGACGGCAAGGCCGAAGCCCCACCCGCCAAGCAGCCCCGCACGCTCTACGGCGCGTCCCGCCGCAAGCTCGCACCGTCCGACCTGTCCTCACGCCCGCGGGAGTAACCCGCCCCGGCGACCGGAATTACCGGCGGCGGTCGGTACGCTCAAGCCTGCCAAGGATCCGCACCTGTTCGCGCTCGAAGAACTCACGGAGCGTCGGATCGGTCTCGATCATCAACGCCCTGCGGACCTGCGTCAGACGCTTCTCGTCGGCCTCGCCCAACAGGTGCGATGCCTTGATCGCGCCGCGCAATGCGGGCAGGTAGTTGGGGCTGCGCTCCAGCGCCATGTCGTAGAACCGGAGCGATTCCTCCGTCCAACCCGTGCGCTGATAGACCAGCCCGAGGTTCTCCGCCGGCCTCGGGTCGGTCGGGCTCAGCTGCATCGCCATCGAGAACGACTCCGATGCGCCGAGATAGTCCTGCACCTGCATCAGCTCGACGCCCAGGTTGTTCCACACCTCGGGCGATTCGGCCGAGAGCGAAAGCGACCGGCGGTACTGCTCGATCGCGGCCTTGCTGAGCTTGGCCGCCTCGCTGTCCTTGCCCTTCTCCCGCGCAACCTGCGCCTTGCGGGCCGTCTCGGCGGCGCCGATCGCCGCCTGTCTCGCCTCGGCCACCTGCTGGGCGGTCGCGCTCGGCGGCGGGGTCTTGCGAGCGCTCGATGTGCTCTGGCAACCCGGAAGAGCAGCAGCGCACAGCACCGCCGCAACGCAGAAGAGCCCGGCGATAGGGCCTCGAGAGTTCATCATGATGCACGCTCCCACCTTACAAACGTCACTTCCAGAGACCATGCCCGCGGCGTCGGGGTCAGTTCGATCGACGACACCTGAAGCCCGGGCACCGCGTCCACGCTGCCCTCCACCCACGCCAGCAGGTTCTCCAGATTGGCGTCCTGCATCGTGTACCGATACGTCACCTTGATCGCGCCCTGCAGCGGCTGCCGCGTCGGCACCGGGATCCTGGGCTGTGTGCCCAGCCCCGCGTCCCGGGCCGCGGCCTCGATCCGCGAGAACAGATCGTCGATCTTCTCGTTCGCTCGATTGCTCGTCGAATTGCCCAGGCTCTCGAGCGCCTCGAACTGCAGCGCCAGCCCCTCCACCGTGACCTGCCGCTCTGTCTGCAGCCGATACCCCTGCACGGCGTTGTCGCGCGCGCGGAGCGAGACGATCAACGCAACCCCCGCAACGGCGAAGAGCACCGTCGCCAGCACCAGCAGCGACTTGGGCCGGTTGGACGCCGCCGTCGAGCGGGCGGCACTGGCCAGCTCATAGCGCAGATCGTCGGAGATTCGGGTTTCCTTGCTCATGTCACGCGCCCCCCGGTTGGGTCCTGCCCTGGCTGACCCACGTGCCGTTGAGTGTGACCTGGATGCCGTCGCCCTGAGGCTTGGGCGACTGGCTCCACTCGGCAACGGCGGAGCCCGCGATCCGCTGGAGCGAATTGGTGAGCTCTTCGTACGCCGCGGTGTCCGGAACCACCACGACGATCGTCACGGCAAAGTCCGAGATCGACACCCGGCGGAGTTCGTAGTCGGGGTTGCCGAGCACGTACGACAAGGTTTCCAGTTCTCGCAGCACAGGCTTGGGCGGCGTGATGGCGATCGGCGCCACCGCGCGTCGCTGCGTCTCGAGCGCGGCGCGCAGGTTCTCCACCGCCACCGCGTCGTAGGCCTCGCCCGCGTAGGCACCGGTGTTGTCGGCCGGCTGCAGCTGGCCCACCATCTCCCGCCAGACCCGCCGGGCGTCGGCGGCCTTGTCATCGGCGGCCTTGGCCGAGGCGTGCACGCGGTAGGCCGCGCCGCCCATGCCGAGCGCCGCGATCGCGACCGCCGCGGCCGCCCATTGGTACATCGCGCGGTGCGGGCGGCCCGGCCGCGTCTGCAGTTGCTCCAGCGAGGGCCGGTCGGCGGTCGAGCCCGCGTCGCCGAGCCCGTCGGCGAAGCTGGAAAGCGCCAGCGCGATCGGATCGTTCTCCATCGCGATATCAGCGGTCGCCCCCGGCCACACCGCGGCGACGCGCTCGCCCAGGCTCGACTCGTCGTGCCAGACCCAGTCCGGGAGCACGAGCCGGAACCGCGATGGCGAAGCCCCGAGCTGTGTGGACCACGCCAGCCACTCGTTGGCCAGCCGCGAAAGATCGCTCGGACCCAGCACAAACGTCGAAGCGTCGTGCCCGACGGGCACACCCCGGGCCAGGCGGAAGGCCCCCGAGGCGATCGGCGCGTTGCCGCGCGACCAGACCCAGACCAGCCGGCCCTCCTCGGGATCGACCACGGCATAAGCGACCGTGCCGTCAGCGCCGGCGGAGACCATCTGGTCCGAGCCTCGCCCGACCACATCGCCGAACGCCTCGCTGAGCACGTGCCAGATCGAGACCACACGCCCGACCGCGATCCCCCGCTCATCCAGCAGGTCGAGCAGGAGCCGGATTGTCGCGTCCGGGATGACCGTCACGCCGACACGGCGCTTCGAGGCGTGGGGCTGCTGGTGCGACCCCTGCCTTGCCGCGGCATCGAGCGGCTGGACGGAGACCGCCCCCTCGATCTGCATGTCCGGGGTGATCGCCACATGCGGCGGGGTCTCGATCAGGCCGGTGCCGTCGTCGTCGGTCGAGGCCGGCGCCGATGCTTGCCGCAGCGCCGCGCTGACCGCGTCGGGCTCGGCCGAATGCGTGCCGATCCACCCCGAGCGCGCGCCGTCGGTATCCAGCACGAGCGCCCCGAGTCCGGAGCGGTTGTGCGTTTTGAGCTGCTCGGCGATCCAGTTGGCCGCATCCCGCAAGCCCCGCTGCAGAGCGGCGCGGTCGTCGGCAACCACCACGGGGAACGTCCACGACTGGTCGACACGCGTCGAAACGAGCCGCAGCCGGACGGGCAGCATGCCCCGCTCGGCTCGATCGATGTAACACACCAGTTCACTCAACGGCTCGGTTCCTCGCTGCGATAGACGTCGGTCGGGTTCATAGTGTGCCGAGGCTCACTCGTGGTGCGGCATTCTGCACTGTGCTAGTTCGGCGGGCCACCGTTTTCGCCCCGGTCACGCTGCCAGCGACCCCTGTCGCTCCTTGCCCGCTCGAGCAGGGCTGCGCGCCGCTCCTCGCGGCTCATGTCGGGGCTGAGCTGGTTCGGCTCGTCACCCGCGACCGCGGTGTTCGGCGTGTTGACCGGTGCCGCCGGCGCGCCGCCGGTGACAACAGACACCGCGCTGCCCTTGCGCTCAGACTTGCGGATCATCTCTTCCTCGCCGCCGTCGATCGACACGGCGATCTCGTCGCCGATCACTTCGACAAGCTGCACACCCTCGTACGTGTCGCCCGGACGGAGCACCTTGGTGACGCCGGCGATATTGACAAACGCCGCGGCCCGCCCGCCGCTGGTGATCGAGCCGACGAACCGGACGTCGAAGTCGCTCAGCCGACCCCCGGTGTCAACCGGGGGTTCGTCCTGCGGCTCCTCGACCACCGCGAGGGCTTCGGGCACATTGGCGATGTACGAGAAGTTGTCCGCCGTGACCAGTCGGTCCGGCGGCGGCGTGGTGTCGCCCTTCGGCTGGTCGGTTGCGATACCGGTGCTCACCGGACCCGCAGGGGCCAGCTCGATGTCCTTGATCTCCAGCCCGGGGAGCTTGGCGACCGCGATCGCCCCGCCGACCGCCAGAGCCAGAGCCGCGATCTGGGCGATCCGCGTGGCCTGCTTGGCCGCCTGTTTGTCTTTGATGCGTGTGGTCATGAGGTATTCCTCCGCCGGGGTCGATCCCGGCCTGATCTACTCTACACCGATGTTCTCCCAGGTGAGGAACGCGGTGCGGTCCGTGCTGGATCTGTTGCTGACGACGAAATAGCCACCAAAGCGGGCCGCAGCCGGCCCCACAGTGGATGTCCGCAACTCCACCGTCGCAAAGTACAACGTGGGCCTGACGGTAAACATACGCGAAAGGCGGGAGCGGAGGTCGGCGTCGGACGTGGCGTCGTTGATCGCGTAGCCCACCGCGTTGGACGAGGCCCGCCCGCCGTTGGCCTCCCGATCGGCGACGATCGAGCTGGCGAACGCACTGGCCATCGCGTTGTCCTGGGTGATGGCCTGGGCCGCCACCTCGAGCAGTTCCGGTGAGCTGGTGTGGGCACTCAGGGCCACGGGGCCCACCGTGCGGTACCCGTCCAGCGGGCCTTCGGGGCCGAAGATCTCGGCGCAGGCCTCGACGATCGCCGCGGCGTCATCGAGCGCCACCGTCTCGACCGTCGCCACATCGATCAGCACCGCGTTCTGCCGCTCGACCAGAGAGACCACCGCGATGTCACCGCCGGGGAGCTTGATATCCAGGAAGTGCCCGTCGGGCGGCAGCACGGCACCCAGATCGATGCTGGAGGGCAGGGCCTTGATCCAGGCCTCGATGGCCTCCTGCAGGCCGAGACGGGCGTGGTGTTCCTGATACCACCCCAGCTGCCGCTGCGTGGTGTACCGCTGGGCCGACTGCCGCTCGATCATCACCGCACTCATGATGCCCACGACGACCACGAGCACCAGCACCATCGGCAGGGCGAACGCCTCGGCCGAGCGTCGGGCCGCTGCTTGGCGTTTCGTGGCGATCGGGCGGGTCCGCGCGGTCATGCTCCACCCCCGCCGTTTCCGGGACCGCCACCACCGCGTCCGCCGCCGCCGGTGCCCGGCCCACCCTGGCCGCCGGTTCCCGGGGGTGGACGCAGCGTGCCGTCACCGGGGGGGATGCGCTGAGGGCGCTGCTGTCCGTCGATCTGGCGTCCGGGCCCGCCGGGTTGCGGGGCGTTGGGGCGTGGTCTGGCGCGAGGATCTCCGTCCTCACCGCGTCCGCCACCGCGCCCGCCGCCGGGTCCGCCCTGGCCGTTGCCGCCCGCACCCTGACCGCCGCCGCCCTGGCCTCCGCCACCACCACCGCCGGCCGCCGTGGTGTCTTCCTCCTCCTCCTCGAGCTGATCCACCGTCCACACCACCTCAAACAGGTAGTTGGCGTAGAGCCCGGAGAGGGTCTCGACCTCGAGTTGGATGTACGTCGGCATTTCCTCCGGCGAATAGGCCAGAAGCTCCGGCGTCATCTGCCGCTCGCGATAGAGCAGGAACTGGCACGCCGCGAGCCCCGAGGCGATCCGCGCCGGCTCCGAACGCGTGTCGATCGGCTGCCACCAGAGCGTCCAGCCGATGCGCTCGTCCCTGGAGACCTCGCGAGCGATCGACTGCATGCTCTCGGCGTCGTCCGGCCTCAGCACAAACGCGCCGCGGACACCCGTGTACTGCTCCTCATCCTCACTGATCGGCTCGTCAAGATCATCAACGCCGACCAGAGCCTGGGTCCAGACCGTGGACTGCGTCGCCGGCGGGCGGATCGGCACCGCCGACAGCACCAGCTCGAGGCGCTGCGGCGTCGCGATAGACGACCCGCCGCCCCCCGCCGCGAACCGCGAGCTCTGCAGCAGCGAGAGCAGCAACGGGTCGTTGTCCGCCTCCAGCACGATGCGGGGGACGGGGATGACCTCGTCCTCCAGCGACTCTTCCTCGACAACCTCCTCGACCGGCGGCTGCTGTTCGGCGTCCTCGTTCTCTTCTTCTTCCTCGAGCGGCGAGGTCGGGGCCATCAGCAGCGTGCTGAACGCCCTCTGCATCGTCCGCTGGATCCGGGCCAGATCGTTTGCCTCGTGGAACCGCGCGGTGAGCGACCGATCGGCGCGGCTGAGCGCCATGAATCCACCGAGACACCCGAGCACCACCAGCGACGACAACGCCGCGGCCAGGACGGTCTCGATGATGGTGAACGATCGGCGGGACACGGCTTGCCTATTCCTCCTCGGCCTCGATGTCGGTGCCCATGATGCGCGACATGATCCGGTCGGCACCGCTCTCCACGAGGTTCTGGATCGATTCGGGCGGGCGACGGTGCAGCGCAAGAGGGTCAACGATCCGGACCAGGCTTTGTTGCGGAGCGCCGTTGTTAATCGTGTACGAGCCCCCGGATTTCTCGCTGAGCCAGACCGTCACCGCGATCTTCTTGAGCCGGTCGGGCATCGGACCGTTCTGCGTCGTCGGGACCTCCTCGATCGCCCTGGCGATCGACGCGTCCAGCGTGGACTGCACCCGCGTCACGCTCAGCCGGAATCGGTACTCGTCGTCGCCGTAGGGCACGGTCAACGCCTCTGACGGCATCGACTGCTCATCGTCGAGATACTGGATGATCAACCGGTTGGCCAGCTCGGCCGCGCCGAGCAGATGCTGCGAGCGGCCCTGCTGCGAACTGATCGCCCCGACCGTGGACGCCATCGTCGCGATTGCCAGCGCGAGCACGACCGTCGCGAACACCACCTCCAGCAGCGTGACGCCCCGCTCCGACGCCGGCCCCTGCAGCGACCTGCGGGCTGTGCCGCGCGAGCGTGCGCGACGCGTGTCAGGGCTTTCGGATGGGTTGGCCCGGTGGGGCATGGTTGGCTGCTTGGGCACGAAACGTGCGTTACTTGTTCATGGTCCAGACATCGATGTCGTCGGTCAGATCGTTCGGATCGGCTCCGACCGACTTGAGGTCGTACGCCCGGTTGTTGGTGCCCGGCACGCGGTAGACGAACTCACGGTCCCAGCCGTCCTTGAGCGCCATCGCGTCGGAGAGAAAGCCGGGGACAGTCTGCAGCGTCGTCAGCGTCGAGGGGTACGCGCTGTACTCGAGCTGGTAGGCGTCGAGCTGCACGCGGATCGTGTTCATGCTCGCCTCGGTCGCCCGGATCTTCGCCTTCGTGCCCTGGCCGAGCACATTGACCGCGACGACGCTCATCAGCACGCCGAGGATGACGATCACGAGCGTGAGTTCGATCAGCGAAAAGCCGGCCGCGCGTCGTCCGGTTCGCGTGTGGTGTGTCGGTCTGGTGGTGGCGGTCATGCCTCGCTCCTTCGGTCTGCTCTTGCGAGAGAGTGCGGGTCTCTGCAAGAGCCCTCGACATCCCTCAAGTCCTGATACCCCGACAAATGCCGGGGGGTTGCACATCGTAGTCCGGCGCGATCGTCCGTCCCGGCCCGGCCCGTTCTTCCCGCCGCGGGACGCTGTTTCCCGGACGTCACCGCGAATCGTTCCTCTTACATGATCTGGTTCGAGATAGTCAGCAACGGAATCATCAGCGCCAGGATCAGCGGCGCGATGATCAAGAACATCGCCACAATCGCGACGGGTTCCAGGATCGCCAGCAGCCGCCCCGTCCGCCGGTCAAGCTCGTCGGCCATGTCGCGCGCCAGACCCTCGAACGCGCTGTCCAGATCGCCCGCGCGCTCGGCCGCCATCAGCAGCCGGCGGCTCGCCAGCGGCAGCGTCGTCACGCGATCAATCAGCGCGTGCAGCACGCCGCCCTCCACCAGCTTCGTCCGAAGCTTCTTGAGCTGATCGTGCAACGCAGGGTGACGCACCGCCTGCACCGAGATGCCCAACGCGTCGGCCAGCGGCACACCCGCGCGCGTCAACGCCGCCATCACCGAGAAGAACCTCGCCGATTCCTGAATCAAAATAATGTGCCCGATCGCCGGCAGCCGCCGCGCGATACCCCCCAGCACCGCAAACACCTTGGCACGCCCCACCACCGCCGCGATCACAACAAGCCCCGCGCCGATCACCAGCGGCATCCACTGCGCAACCATGAAGTTGCCCACGTCCACCAGCACCTCGGTAAACCACGGCAACTCCACACCGGGCATCGAGCCCAGCGCGTTGCCGATCCGCGGCACCACCGCCGTCAGCAGCACAATCGCCGCGACAAACGCGATCGACAACACCACCAGCGGGTACAGCATCACCGTCCCGGCCTTGCCCTGAATCGCCAGCTGCCGCCGCGCCGTGTCCGCCAGCTGCGACGCCGAGCCGCCCAGATCGCCCGTCCGCTCGGCCGCCTGATACACCGCAGCCGTGATCTCGTCGAACACCCCGACCTTGCGGCAGGCGTCCGCGAAACTCGTGCCCCCCGAGACCAACTCCCGCATCCGCTCGATCACCGGCTGCATCGGGGCGCTCACCACCGTCGCGGTCACCTCAAGGGCTTCCACCAGCGGCACGCCCCGGCTCAGCAACATCGCCAGCTGGCTGTTCAGCTCGACCTGGTCCTTCAGCGTGAGCTTGGGCTCGGAGGCCAGAAACTCGGGAAGACGCCAGGTCTTCAGCAGCACCAGCCGATCACGCCGCAGGTGGTCGGCCAGAGCCCGCTCAGACCGGGCCTGGCGCATGCCAACCGTCCGCCCGCCCTTGGCGGTAGCGGCGAGATAGACGAACGGGCTCGGGGTTCCAACGCGGCTCACAAATGAAGTCTACCGACGCGGATTGGTATCGGTTCAGGGACGTCGCCGGGTTGATCGTGACCCGGGGGCGGCCCACAATCCTGCCGCGCGTGCTCAACGTCGGCCCGGTGCCGGTATTGCCCGCGGCACACACCGGGTCCGAGCCGGCCTCGGCGTCAAACCCGACACCCGGCCAACACCCGGCCAACCCGCACCGGAAGGAAACCAGACCCGCATGCGAGCCCTCATCAAGCACCACGCCGGCCCGGAACTGCAGTTCGTCACCGACCGGCCCAGGCCCGAGCCCGGCCCGCGGGACGTCCTCATCCGCGTCACCCACGCCGGCATCTGCGGCACCGACCGCCACATCTGGGAGTGGGACGAGTGGTCCGCCGGACGCGTGCCCGTCGGCATCGTCACCGGGCACGAGTTCGTCGGCGTCATCGAGGCCATCGGCAGCGCGGTCACCAAGTACGAACCCGGCCTGCGCGTCAGCGCCGAGGGGCACACCACCGCCGGCGTGGACTACAACAGCCGCACCGGCAACGCCCACATCGCCAGCGACACCAAGATCATCGGCATCGACCGCGACGGCTGCTTCGCCGACTACGTCTGCGTGCCCGAAGACAACGTCTGGCCCGTCCACGACGAGATCCCCGACAAGTTCGCCGCGATCTTGGATCCGCTCGGCAACGCCGTCCACACCGTGATGGCCGCGGGCGTGAGCGCCAAAAGCGTCCTGATCTCCGGCGTCGGCATCATCGGCCTGATGGCCGTCACCGTCGCCCGGGCCGCCGGCGCCAGCCGCATCTTCTGCACCGACATCAACCCCCCCCGCCTGGCCCTGGCCAAGAAGCTCGGCGCCATCGAGGCCTACGACGCCCGCGAGGGCGGCGGGTGGATCAAGGACGTCCGCAACCAGTGCCGCGGCGAGGGCGTGGACGTGCTCCTCGAGATGTCCGGCGCCGACGCCGCCTTCAGCCAGGGCTTCAAGGCCCTCCGCAACGGCGGCACCGCCGCCCTGCTCGGCCTGCCCGCCAAACAGGTCACCTTCGACTTCAACGAGAACATCATCTTCAAGGGCTGCAAAGTCCTCGGCATCAACGGCCGCAAGATGTTCGAGACCTGGTACCAGATGGAGGAACTGCTCCTCAGCCGCCGCCTCCAACTCGACGACATCGTCACCCACGAGTTCCCGGTCGAGCAGTACAAGACCGCGTTCGAGACGATGATCTCCGGCGAGGGGATCAAGGTGCTCATGCGGATGGAGTGAGGAAGTTCCCCTCCCGGACCGGCTGTCCGCCGGTCCTCGCGACCTGCTATACACTGCTGTATATTGATGCACTCTGACCTTTGAGGTAGGCTGTCGCTAGGGAGACTCCTGCTATGTCACTGACACCGCTCGTACTCGCCGCAACGGTTTCGTGCTGCCAACCAGCTGCCCCACAATCAGACACCGGTTTCCTCGCCGAGATTGCGGCGGCACACACCTGGGACGCCCGGGCGGCGCTCTCCACCAACGGGTACGAGTTCGAGCGCGAGACGATCATGCGATCGTTCGACGGAAGTGTTGCGGACGGAGTGCCGTGGAAAGACGATGCTCGAGTGTTCATGGAGGAGTTCTGCAAGCTCCTTGGGGGTGTGCCAGGCGCAAAGTCATGGCAGGAGTTCCACGATCTGAGCACCGCTCTCGCGGCACGGGGCTGTGATGACCCCTTCGTACTCTACGTCCAAGCCCTGAGCAAGTCGTACTCCGATCCCGGAGACGAGGACGATGATCGCATCCGCCTCACGCTCAACGACTTTCTAAGTTCCAGCTATCCCAGCCACCGTAAGGCACTCGCGGGGATCGCATACGCCGAACGTGCGGGACGCCCGTCCGCAGCGCGACAGGTATACGCCGTGGTCGACCGACACATCGGCGACATGCATCACCAGCATGCCAACTTTCGCAAGTTGAGTACGCTGGACCGGCACTACCTGATGCTCAAGCTCTACAGCCGACTCCGTTGGAACATCCCGATCGAGAGCATCCGCGGAATCCTCGAAGAAACTACCGAATTTGCCGATACCCGCGACCCCTGGCTACTGGCGACGACGACGGGGATCTGTGAGTACAGGCTCGCTTGGGAAGCCCGCGGCGGCGGATTCTGGCGGGAACTCGACGCATCGCAGCGGGAGGGATACACATCTCACCTCGCCGCCGCGATCGATGCCTTGCTCAAAGCATGGGAGCTCGAACCCACAATCCCTTACCCAGCGATGGTGCTGCACTCGATCGCCGTCGAGGACGGCAACCCCGGTGGCATCTCGGGCCGCGAGTGGTTCGAACGAGCAGTGAGAACCGCGTTCCACGATCGGGAGATCTACACATCGCACCTCCGAGGCTTACAACGTCGATGGGGTGGCTCACCCGAGGCTACGCGGACCTTCGCGATCGAACTGGCAGGTGCGAGGGCGTTCGACACCCAGGTGCCGTCGGTCTTCTTCGACGCGGTCACACAGCTCGGCTGCGAGTACCGCGACTTCGATCGGGCGTGGAAAGACCCCGATCTGATGCGGCTCGGCGACAAGGTCGTCCAAGGCTATCTCTCGGCGGAGGTGTCGGCGATTCGTCTCGAACACATCTGCGGCTTGGCCGCCGCGGCCGCGTGGCGCCAAGAACGGTACAGTCACGCCTACGAAATGCTCCGACGTGGGCGGACCATGAACGTGCTGAGCTACACAGAGACCTGGCCGGCCCGCACATCGCCCACCGATGTGAACAGCGATTCGATCGCGTTCGGCGGACCCATGGGTGAACAAGTCCGGCTCGCGGTGGAAGCCGTCGAGGGCGGGCGTGGGGACGATCTGTTCGCATCCATCGTCGAGAGCCTCCCGTCGGACGATCCTGATACACGGTGGGCGATCAGCCACATCCATGCCCGTGCGGTCCTGAGAGAACGCCTCGCGAGCGGAGAGTGGTACGCTCCGCCAATGTCGTACAAGACGTGGCGGGTGCTGCACGGAAGCTGGACGCTCGACCATGCGGACCCCGAACCGACAACGTCGGTTCAGTCGAACATGAGCGACACCCGGATGATTGCCAAGCTCGCAGCACCCGTCGGATCTCGCGCTGAAATGGAAGTCACCATTGACGTCCCCTCGCTCGGTCGGCACAACGACGCGCGTTTCGGCTTCATCTTCGACTACGGAGGCGAGAAGTACGACGAAGCGTGGCGTTCGGTCCAGATTCGACCCAATCAGGCCACCGTCACGGTCGCCAGCATGTTCGCCAAGCTCGGCCCCGTAGATCTGCCGCCCATCGGTGATCGAGTTGTGCTCCGCGTCGCGATCTGGGACGGCCTCGCGGCCGTGTGGATTGACGACGCATTGGTGTACCGCGGCGAGGTTCCAGATGTGAACTGGCAAGGGTATGGCACCGAGGTCGGGCTCGCGGGATGGATCACCCAGAGCGATACGGCATCGAGCGAAGGGTTCCGCATCCGCACGCTGGACGCGCCGCCCGATGAGCTACGCCCGCTCGCGCCCGGGTTTGAAGACAAAGCCGACGCCGAGCCGCAGTTTTGAGCCGAGGCGTCCGCTCTGGCAGGACAATCGAAGATCACGGACGCAAGGCCGAGGAGGAAGTGCTCGCCTGACGAGTCAGACTCGACGTCGAGAAGCGAGCGTGGGATCAGTTCCGCCACCCCTCGTGACAGTCCGTACAACTCGCCGCCACCGCCCGGTACGCCCGCTCGCGGGACGCCGCATCCGCCGCCGCGTCCACCAGCGACGTCTCAAGCGTCGCCGCGAGGTTCGCAGCGATCCGCATCTCTTCGAGCAACTCCTCGCTCTCCCGCCGCATCGCCGGGTCCTCCATCAACACCCGGAAGTGGTCCGCCAGCATCCCCGCCTCGGCCGCGGGCGACAGGTCCGGGTGGTCCGCCGGCGCCGCCCACCCCGCTGCGCGCACAAGCGTGATCCGCTCCCACGACTTGTCGATCGCGACCATCGTGTCCACCAGCCCGCTGACGACCTGCACCTCCGGCAACGCGCCGGCGAACATGTCCAGTTCCTCCTCCGACCGCACCCCCGCCTCGGCAGCGCACGCCCACAGGCCCGGATAGCTCTCGCTCGTGCCCGCCGCGTGCATGAACGCCTCGGCCTCCGCGCTGCTTATCCGCCCCAGCCCCAGCAGCCCCACCGCCGCAGCCGTCGGCCCGCGGTGCTTGCCGTGATGACAGTGCACATAGACCGGCCCCGGCATGTCGCGCAGCGCCCTGGCCAGCGCGACCTCCTGCTCGGGCTCCATGCCGTCGTAGCCGATCGGGATGTGCACGTACCGCATGCCCCGCTCGCGAGCGAGTTCCAACTCCGGCCGCGCGCCGTCCACGCTGATGACCGTCTTCACGCCCAGTGCCCGCAGGCTGTCAAACGCCGCAGCACCCTCCGGCCCCGAACCGCTGAACACTCCCGGAGCCACCGCAAACAGATTGTGAATGCCCGGGGAGATCTCGCCGAGGGCCACCGCGGGCGCGGTCTGCACCCGCTCGGACGCAAACGCGTCGCGCGGAGCCTGCATCTCCTGCGTTGCCGAGTCGCGCACATCCTGCGAACGCGCTGCCGAATCAGCCTGCGTGCACGAGGCGAGCGTGACGACAACCGCCAGCGTGAGCGAGACGCCCGCGAGGGCGCAGGTGCTGTTCCGTGAGGCGAGTCGTCCCATGACCGCTTTATACCGGCAACGACGGCCGGGGGTTCGACAACCGCCGGAAGGACCTGCCCGTTAGGCCGCGTCCTCACCCGCACCAGGCAGTCGCCTCGGCAAACGCCGCGTCAAACGCCTCGTCCAGCGCCGGATCGATGTGCGCGAGGCTCTGCCCCGTCGCCCCCTTGTTCATGAAAAGCGCCCCCCGCTGGAGCGAGTCCCGCCCGCCGCGGAAGAGGCTCTCCCCGCCTCGGGCCTTCTCCTTGCGCTCGATATCGCGCATGCGCTCAAAGTCGGACAGCTCGACCGCGCGCGCAAGCCGCGCCGCGTCGACCGTCTCTCCCAGAAACTCCAGCACACCCCGGAACACCCCCGGCGTGTCGGCCCGGAGCGACTCGTAGCTCACCGAGTGCACCGGGAACCGGTCGGTCGCCCGCCAGCTCTCCGCGTGCGATGCCCACGTGCCGAAGCCCATCTCGATCCACGAGGGATCGCCGCCGGCCTCGATAAACCTCCGCACGTACGCCGCCGCGTCGGGGCCCCGGCCCGACTCCAGCCTGGCGTAGTTCATCCCGCTCAGCAGCACATCCTTCGGGTGCCGATGGATATGGATCGCCCGATCCGTCAGCCCGAGGTAGGGCAACCCCTCGTGCAGCGGGAAGTGCGTCTTGACCAGCACCCGCGCCTGCGACGTGTCGATCCGCCCCGCCGGACGATGCAGGTCGGGGATGCGCCGGTTGAGCTCGATCGAGTTGCGGGGCTCGCCGAACAAATAATGATGCAGCAGGAACCTCATCCACGTGTTCCCACTCTTTGGATAGCTGGCGATCCAGACGACCTTCATCCCCGCCCCTCCGCCGCACGGGCCTCGACCATGGACGCATACGCCGCGTGCAGGCTCTCGCAGAACGACGACCGATCCATCAGCACCGACCCTTCCATCCGCTCGCGGAGCGTGGCCCGGAGCGACGCCAGCCGGTCACCGTCCGCAGCGAGCGACGCCGCGATCTCGACATACGCCCCGCGATCCTCCGCGACCAACTCCTCAAGCCCCATCGCACCAAGCAACGAGACCCCGACCCGCCCGGCGTGCAGCACCCCCGCCAGCGCCACGACCGGCACGCCCATCCACAACGCCTCGCACGTGGTTGTCGTACCGGCGTAGGGGAACGTGTCCAGCGCGATGTCCAGGTCGTGATACGCCGCGAGATGGCCCGCAGCGTTCTCCGTCGGGGCGAGCAGTCGCAGCCGCTCCCGCTCCACCCCGCGCCCGACCAACTCCCCGCCGACGCGCTCGCGGGTCTCCTCATCCACAAATGCCCCGTTCTTGAGCGTCAGCGTCGAGCCCGGCACGCGGGCGAGCACCGCCGCCCACACATCCAACACCGCCGGCGTCGTCTTGGCGAGGTTGTTGAACGAGCCAAACCGGACCGGCCCCGCATCGTCACGCCCCGAAGCCGCGATCCTATCCGGCGCCGAAAAGCACCACGCGCACCGCTCCAGCCGCACGAGCCTCTCCGTGCACCACGCCTCGTTGCCCTCAGGATCAGAAAGCTCGTCTACCAGCCGCACATCAACCGCCGGGTTGCCCGTGGTCGCCGGATAGCCCAGCGTGCTGACCTGCACCGGCGCCGCCCTGGCCGCCAGCGCCGTCTGCCGGTTGCCCAGCGAGTGCCCCGACAACTCGACCAGCACATCGATCCCGTCGCGGCGGATCATCGAGACAAGCTCAGCATCGCTCGCCCCCCGCGCATCCCGCCACGTCACCGGGTGCGCGCGCAGTCGCTTAGAAAACGCATCCGGGCCCGGCGTCAGGTCGTACACAAACACCTCGACCGCGCCGCCCGACACCTCGCCGCCCAAGAGCGCCGGCTCGATGAACATCGCCACCGGGTGGTCACGAAAGTCCGCCGACAGATACCCCACCCGAAGCCCGCCCGCGTCCGCATCAAGCCGCTTCAGCGCGGGCAACCCCTCCCCCACCGACCGTGCCGCCACCGCATGAAGCCGCCCCAGCATCCGGTGCGCCTCGAGCTGCTCCTCGGGCGTGGTGCGATCGTCGTAGTTCATCGCCGCCGCCAGCAACGTTTGCAGCTGCACGCTCGGCCCCAGCGCCGCGATCGCCGACTGCAGATGGTCCACCGCCTCCGCCGCCCGGCCGGTGGTGATCAGACACGACGCCAGGTTCGCCGCCGCATCCGGGTTGTCAGGCGCAAGCCCGTACCCCGCCCGCGCCTCCCGCTCGGCCGCAGCAAGCTCACCCTTCGACAGCAGCGCCGCCGCCAGCCCGACCCGGGCAGGGGCATAGCCCCCGTCCGCCGCCAGAGCCGCGCGATACCGCCCGACCGCCTCGTCGAGCCGACCGACCCCCGCCAGCACGTTGGCAAAGTTGCTCTCAAACTGCGCCCGCCCCGGCGACATGCCGCTCGCCCGCTCGAGATGAAACAGCCCCTGCTCGACCCTGCCGTCCTGCGCCATCAGCAGCCCGAGGAAGTGGTACGCCTCCGGCGGCGCACCGCGCTTGGCGACCAGCCGCTCCAGAGCCGCGATCGCCGGGCGGAGACGGCCCCGTCCGGCCTGAGCCAGTGCCTGCTGAATGGCCTGTTTCGGGTCTGCCACGACAGAGCGTAGTGACTCTGCGCCCGCAGCGGGGCACACAGCGCCCCACTCCGCGCCGCCCTCACTCCCCGCGGATCGACTCGGCGCACACCGGCACCAGCGCCGCCAGCTCGGCCGCGAGCAGCCCCGCCGAGGCGTCGTGCGTCGCCGCCCACCGCTCGCCCGCGAGCGCGTGCACCAGCACCGCAGCCCGCGCCGCATCAAACAGGTCCAGCGGCGAGTCCTCACCCGACGCCCCCGCCAGCGCCCGCCGCGCCTGCTCGGGCAGCTTCGCCAGCATCGGATCGGGCGCCCTGACCCACTGGGCCACCAGCCCCGCGATCACGCCGGAGAGCACATCGCCGGTGCCCGCCGTCGCCAGGCACGGGTGCCCGTGCGCGCACACCCACGTCCGCTGCCCGTCGCTCACCACCGTGCCCGCCCCCTTGAGCACGACGACGCACCCGAGCCGCTGCGCAAGCGCCTCGGCCGCCAGGGGACGCTGGGCCGCGTCGGTCGGGTCGTGGGCGATCTTAAACGCGCGCGCAAGACGCCGGAACTCACCCGGATGCGGCGTCAGCACCGCCATCGCGCGAAACTCCCGCGAGAGCTCGGGGATCCGCGACAGCGCGTTGAGCGCATCGGCATCAACGACGACCGGGACATCCTCCTGCTGCACCGCACGGAGCGAAACCGCCTCGACCGCCGTCGCCGCCGGATCGTCGCCCTCGCCTGCCCCCCCGAGCCCCGGCCCGATCACCACCGCGTCGGACGTCGCAAACACCCCGTCCAGCACCGCCGCCGCCTCGTGGGCGACGATCACGCCCCCCGCGTCGGTCGGCAGCACGATCCCCGTCGCGCTCGGCGCCAGCCCGATCGCCGTCGGCAACACCGCCGCCGGACAGACCAGCCGCGCAAGCCCCGCCCCCGACCGCAGCGCACCCAGCGCAGCCAGCGCCGGCGCACCGGCCATGTGCGACCCGCCCGCCGACGCCGCCGAAGCCGCGCAGCCGCCAATCACCGCGACAGTGCCGAACGTCCCCTTGTGCCCGCCGGCCGAACGCCGGGGCAGACGCGGCTCGTTCATCGGCTCCCCTTGTGTTTCGCCTCTTCGACCACGATCTCCAGCGTGCCCAGCAGCGGCGCCACCCCCGCGAGCTGGCTGATCGTCTGCCCCTCGGCAAGGTCGCTCGTCGCAAGCGCGATGTGCGTCGCGTCAAACGGCGTGCGCCGGTCGAGTGTCGCGTCAAGATCCACCCACGCCGGCCCGCCCTCGGTCTCGAGGTAGCCCTGCGTCCACATGTGATAGCCGAACACGTCACGCTCGCCCGCAAACCGCTCGACGTAGATCACCCCCACCGCAACCCGCGACGGGATCCCCGCCGCACGGAGCATCGTCGCCAGCAGCACGCCGTGCTCGGTGCAGTCGCCCTGACAGCTCCGCGCCACCTCCGACGCCGTCGCGAACGCCGTCCCAAGGTCCTTCCGCGAGATGTGCGTGTAGACAAACCGGCGCAGCGCCTCGGCCCGCGCGCCCGGCGCGTCACCCGCCCCGGCCAGCGCCCGCTCGGTGAGCGTCCGGATCAGCTCGTCCCCGGTGTCCGCGTACGTCGTCGACGCGAGAAACACCGCGCGGCCCTCGTCGGTCAGCGCCTCGGTCGTCGCCGCGGCGCGGGTGTCCAGCTTCACGCGGGCGCTCCCGTCGTCGAGCCTCTCGACGCGCTGGAAGCCCGACTCCGGCAGCTCGGCCAGTTCGCCCTCAGAGACCCGCACACGGAACACCGCGCGGTCGGTCTCGCGGGGCCTGGGGATCGCCCGGTCCGGACGCACAAACGTCGAGACCATCAGCTCCGGCGGCTCGAACGCCTCAAGCGCCAACTCGCGCGTCGACGCGACGCTGACCATCGTCAGCCCGCCGATCGCCATCTCCGTCCGCAGCACCGTTCCATCGCGAAGAAGCCACTCCTTCCCCGACATCGGCGTCGCGCCCACCACCGTCCGCGTTGTCGCGACCAGACACGCGGTGCGCTCACCCGCCACCTCGGTTTCGCCCGGCGCGATCCCCGAACGAATCACCGTCGACGCCGTCAGGCCGTTCGATGGGTCAACCGTCCGCACCGTGATCTCCTTGGCCCCCGAGGCCAGCCGCTGCGCGACATACCTGCCCGCAGCCGCCGGCGGAAGCCACTCACCCTCCGGCGAGGGGATCAGCGTCTCCTGCTCCTGCCCGTCGCGGACCTGCACAACCGTCACGCCGTCCTCGCCAAAGCGGTACGTCGCGCGGATCGGCGTCGGCCCGAGACGCTGCTCGGTGCGAACCTCGACCGGCTCGCCCGCCAGCGTCTCCACAAACTCCGACCGCATGCGGATCTCGACCGCCTCGTCAGCGCGGCCAATCTTCATCTGCATCACCGTGGTCGTCGTGATGTGCGCAGCGTCGGTCGTGACAAACTCGTGCGACCACCCCGCCCGGCCGCCACCCATCCAGATCTCGTACCACCGATCGCTCTCGACCTGAACCGGCGCGACCGCCACTTCCGCCGCCGCCTGCACCCCCGCGCGCGAAGCCGGAAACACACCCGCCCGCACGCCGGCCACGCCCAGCCCGCTCGCCAGCACCAGAGCCGTCGACACAAGACGCCAGAACGAGCGGAAGCGATGGTCCATGCGAGAATTCTCCGAGAGGGCCCGAGGGCGGTGAGTCGATCAGGGTGAGGGAGCAGCAGACGGCGTCACTGCGTGCTCGATCCAGTCCAGCACGTCGGCCGCGCGGGAGGGCAGATAGGCCAGAAACAACACCTCGTGCCCGGCCGGCACAGTCCACCGCTCCGGCTCGCCGAGACGCCGCCAGAGCAGGTCGCCGGTCGCCGCGGGAACGGCCCGGTCGCCCATACCGTGGAGCATGAGCGCTGGGATGTCCCGCATCGCCAGCGCCGTGTGATAGCTGTCCAGCGCAGCCGACTCGAGATACGCCTCGGTAAACCCCGCGCGGTCCGCGGCCGTCGGCTTGCCCTTCCAGGTCACCCGCACCGCGTCGATCCAGTCGGCATAGTTGCTGTCCATGGCGATGGCCGCGAAATCGCACCCGGCGCCCACGAACACCGCCGCCTTGTACACATCGTGCTCCCGCGCGACAACTGTCGGCAGGATCATCCCGCCGCCGCTCATCCCCAGCGCCACCCTTCGATCGACCGGCAACCCGGGAGAGGAGGAAGCGAAGTAGCCGCACGCCGCCTCGACCGCGAGCGCGCACTCGGCCGCCCGGTCGCCGAGCACCCCCGCGATCTCGGCCGCGACACCCGCGACCTCACCGCCGGCCTCGACCACAAACTCCGCCCGCTGCGTAAACCGCGAGGAGTGCGTCAACATCCGCAGCACGTGCCAGCCCCGCCCGCGCAGCTGCCCCACCACCGAATCGATCACCGGCTCCGGCGTGCCGAACATGCCCGGAAGCAGAACCACCAGGCCGCCCGGCCCTTCAGCCTCGCCGTCTCCCTCACCTTCACTCGGGGTGTACAGCGCAAACGCCGTGCGCTCCATCGCATACGCCCCATCCGCAGCCGCCCTGGCCGACACCACCTCGCACGCCGCGACCGGCTTGCCGGCCAGCCCCGCCGTGGGCAGAAGCTCCCCCTCCGGCATCGCGACCACGATCGAGCCGGACTTCTCAAGTTGAATCGTCTCGGGATCAACCTCGAGCATCGCCGCGACCAATCCGCTCGCCGACTTATCGCCCGCAGACCTTCCCAAGTCCCACGGCCCGACCCGGTACAGCGTCCACGGCCCGACCTCCAGCGGCCTCACCGCCCGTGCCGCCCGCTCGGGCCAGACGATCTCCCGCGGCTCGTCCGCCGCTGTCCTCGTCTCCTGCGTCTCCGGCGCGCGCGCGGTCTGCGCAGTGACCGACCAGCACGACAGCATCAGCGCCGCTGCCGCCGTCACCACTCGTCCGGACCGCACCGCTCGTCTCATGATCCGTATCCCCTCGGGTGCTCGCGGAACCAGTTCCACGCCGTAGCCACAATCTCGTCCAGTGATTGGAAGCGTGCCTCCCAGCCGAGTTCCGCCCGGATCTTCGCGGGATTGGCAAAGAGCGTGGGCGGGTCGCCCGGTCGCCGCTGCCCGGAGCGGACCTCAAAGTCCACACCGGTCACACGCTTGACGCTGTCGATCACCTCGCGGACCGAATACCCCTTGCCGATGCCGAGGTTGTACGCCCTGCCGTCGCCCGGCTTGAGCGCCCGCATCGCGGCGATATGGGCATCGATCAGGTCGTTGACATGGATGTAATCGCGCACGCACGTGCCGTCGGGCGTGTCGTAGTCCTCGCCGAAGATCGTGACAAACTCGCGGATGCCGAGCACCGCCTGGATCACGACCGGGATCAGGTGCGTCTCGGGGTTGTGGTCCTCCCCGATCAGGCCGTCGGGGTCCGACCCCGAAACGTTGAAGTACCGCAGCGCCGCAAAGCCGAACGGCTTGCCCGACGCCTCCGCCGCGTCGCGTGCATCACGCAGCATGTGCTCGACGTGCAGCTTGCTCCGCCCGTACGGGTTGATCGGCGACTGCGGACAGTCCTCCGGGATCGGGATGAATCCCGGCCCCGGCTCGCCGTAGGTCGCGCACGTCGAAGAGAAGATGAACCGCTCCACCCCCGCATCGAGCGCTTCCTCGATCAGCGTGAGCGCCGACGCCGCGTTGTTCCGGTAGTACCGCAGCGGGAACTCGACGCTCTCCCCCACCTGCGCAAGCGCCGCAAAGTGCATGATCGAGCCGATCTTGTGCTCGGCGAGCGTGGCCCGGACCGCGTCTCGATCGCCGATGTCGGCCCGGACAAAGGCGAGCCGCCCGTCGGCCACCGACTCCAGAGCCGCGATCGCGTCGCGATGCCCGACCGCGAGATTATCCAGCGCCACAACCCGCTCACCGGCGGCCAGCAACCCCTTCACCGCGTGCGATCCGATATACCCCGCCCCGCCCGTCACCAGAATCGCCATGCAGCAGTCCTTTCACCCTCGCGTGCGTCACGTTCGCGCGCCCGCAAATCCATGATACCTCCGGGCCGACACCTCGACACCCGGTCCGCCATCTGCTCAGAGCTGCGAGCGGGCACACTCCCGCGCCGCACCGTCGAGCCCCCGGATGTCGTCGAGCGTCTCGCCCCGGTCGCTCGACACCCGCGCGACCGTCTCGCCGACGATCTCCACAATGCTCCCAAACGGGATCGCCCCGGCCAGGAACGCCTCGACCGCGATCTCGTTGGCCGCGTTGAAGACCGCGCCAGCGCCGCCGCCGCGCCTGATCACGTCCATCGCCAAACCGATCGCGGGGAACCGCGCCGCATCAGGCTCACAGAAGTCCAGCCTGCTCAGTTGCGTCCAATCGAGCCGCGTAGCGCACCCCGGTGCGCGCGCAGGCCATGTCAGCGCGAGCTGAATCGGCGCCCGCATGTCGGCACTCGACAGCTGCGCGATGCTCGAACCGTCCGCCAGCTCGACGATCGCGTGCACGATCGACTGCGGATGGATCAGCACACCCAGCCGGTCTGCGTCGAGATCGAACAGCCTGTGCGCCTCGATCAGCTCCAGCCCCTTGTTGACCATCGTCGCCGAGTCGATCGTGTTCTTCGGCCCCATCGACCACGTCGGGTGCGCCAGCGCCTGCTCCACCGACGCGTGGCGCATCTCGTCCACCGGCGTCTCACGGAACGGGCCGCCCGAGGCGGTCAGGATCGCCCGCGACACGCTCGCCGGCGTCGGGCACGGCGGCACCACCCGCTCGCCGGCCCCAGCCAGCCCCTGCAGGCACTGCCACAGCCCCGAGTGCTCACTATCCACCGGCAACAGCCTTGCACCGGTCCGCCGCGCCAGCGGCAGCACGACCTGCCCGGCCGCCACCAGCGTCTCCTTGTTCGCAAGCGCCACATCGATGCCCCGCTCGACCGCCGCGAGCGTCGGTGACAGACCAGCCACCCCCACCATCGCCGCCACGACCAGATCGGCCCGCGTCTCGCGCACCAGCGCCTCGGCCGCACCCTCGCCGCGGAGCGCCCGCGAGGGCGTCTCCAGCGCCGCGTCCTCGTCGGCAAGCGCCACCACCGGCACCGCGAACCGCTCGGCCTGCAGCGCCAGCTCGTCACCCCGCGCGCGCGCCGCGAGCCCAACCACCTCAAAGCGCTGCCGCGAGAGACCCCGGTCCGCCATGTCGTTCAGGTGCGCGATCGCCTCGAGCGTCTGCGTGCCGATCGAGCCGGTCGAACCCAGCACCACCACGCGTCGGCGGAGCATGTCAGAGTCTGGAAGGCTCACGGGCAGAATTCTCCTCTCGGCGCGCGCTGCTGCTGTCGGGGCGGCGTCATCATGCGTCGTCTCGCCTCGCGATCGCCGGGTCGTACGCCAGAAGCCGGCACGCCTCCTGATAGTCCGCGCTCGCCCCGAACGCGTCCGCGACCGCAGGCTCGAGCGCATGCCGCCGCGCCGGGCGTATCTCACCGATCGACGCCGCCACCGTCGCCTCGTCGCCGGTTACCTTGGCGTACGAGCGGAACCTCTCCCGCCACGTCGGATCAAACGCCACGCCGAGCCCCTCGCACAGACGTGCCAGCTCCGCGTCCGGTTCGGTCGTGAAGTCCTCGTAGCGCACGAATCCGACCTGCGTTGCCAGCTCCGCGAACGCGCGGCACCCGCGAAGGTACGGCCCGATCTCCACCCTGCCCCGCAGCAGGTCCAGCCGCTGCTGGCTCGCCCACTGATCGGCCGGATGACGTACCGTCGCAAAGCACCGCAGCTCGTGCTTCGACCCGAGCAACTGCATCGACCGGCTCGCAAAGCTCGGCTGCACGATCGGCACGCCCAGAAAGTCCAGGTGCGACCAGTCCCGAAGCACCAGCGTCTTGCCCCGGCCCTCCGCGCGCTCGGCGAGCAGTGCGATCAAATCGTCGTAGCGTCCCCGCCCCTCGGCCCACCGCCCCAGCTCCCGCGGCTGCAGCAGACCGTGCCACGACGCCGCCTGCTCGGCCGGGTCGATCGTGCGCACACCCAGCGGGTGCACCTCGCTCAGCAGCGACACGCCCTCCATGCACCCCAGGCACCGGGAGAGCAGCGTCCCGCCGGAGCGGGCCAGATTGAGCCAGAGTCTGATCATGCAGCAGGTGCAAGCGTAGGGCAAAACGAAACCGGGCTGCGCCGCGTGAGCGGCACAGCCCGGAGGAAGCCAGATCAGAGGCTCATCGAGCCGGGCCCAGAGCCCGTCCCTCGATTACTTCGAGCCCTCTTCGGTCTTGAAGAACAGGATGGGCGCTCCGCCGGACGACCGCATGTCGGCCGCGTTGGCGATGTACGCCGCGTCGAGCACCCGGTCGATCCGGGCCTTGTTCTCGGAGAGGTGGCTCATCGTGTAGGGATCGATGTTCTTGGTGCCCGGGCCCTCGAGGGTGCTGCCCAGACGCCCGCTCAGGTTGCGGAGCGTGTGCGCCGCCAGATCGGAGATCGGGCGGAACGCCGCGGGGCCGTTCTCACCGGCGTTGACCAGATCGATCAGCCGGTCTAGGTGCTCGCGCTGCAGGTTGCGGCGGAGGCTGGAGATCAGCGGTTCCCTCGCGGTGAACTGCTTGGAGGGCGACCCGTTGACCTCGGTCCAGACCGCGCCGGTCACCGTGTCCATCACCTCGGCGAGGGTCAGGGCATCCTCACCGGAAGGCACGCGGAACTCGTTGTCGTAGATCCGCTGGAGTGTGACCGGGTTGAGCAGCTGCGTCATCGCCGAAGCCTGAATCCCGAGGATGCGGTCGTGCACGGGCCACGTCGCGTCCTCCATCAGGCCATTGATGCCGCCGTCGTCGAACCACTTCTCAACGGTCAGGTACCGCAGCACCTCGGGGCTCAGGCCATAGGCCTCGTCGTAGAACGTCGCGTCCATGACGAACTTGAGCGCCTCGCGCTGCTTGGCCGCGCTGACCACCTCGATCGGAGCCCGCCCGTCCGGATCACCCTTGTGATCGCGGTAGACGTGCGCACCGCCGAGCCAGTTGGCCATCATGCTGACGCCGCGCGTCTGCATGCCCAGCGTGACCAGGTAGCCCTGCCGCGCCTTGGCCCAGTGCTCGCCGTCCTTGACGAAGCGGTCGAGCAGGTTCTCCCGGAGCGTGGCCGACAGACGGATCTGCTCCCTGGCGTAGGTGAGCGGGTCGGAACCCATGTCGTAGCGACGGGCGAAGGGGTCCGGGCCCCACGTGTCCTCGTCGGTCGCGAAACGGTGCTCGGGCTTGGCCGACTCGGTCGCCAGCTTCGCGGCGTCCTTGTCGCTCGGGGTGTACCCGAACTTGATCGCCCACTCGTCGTAGGGGCCAATGTCGATCACGGCGTAGTCGCCCTGGATCTTGCCCGACTCGACGTTGATGTTGTGCGGGTTGTAGTCCATGACCGAGATCGACCACGGCTTCTTGCCCTTGAGCTCATCGCTGTTGATCTGCTCCAGCGTGTACACGCTCGAACCCGCGAAGTTGTGGCGCAGGCCGAGCGTGTGCCCGACCTCGTGAGCAACCAGCTCGGCGAGCATCGGCCCGATGTACCACTCGGGGATGCCGTCGATCATCTCGTCCTTGGGCTTGTCGCCCTCGTCCTTCTCATCGTCGTCGGACGCGGCGGGCGCCTTCGGCGCTTCGGTCGGCTGTGCAGCCTCCTCCGCCGGCGGGTTGAGCATCGCCATGATCTCCGGCGGCAGGTTGTCGGGCAACGAGCCGTCGGCGAGCTTCTTCTTGAGGATCTCGATGATCTCCGGCGGGATCTCGCCCTCGGGCGGGTCCTGCGCGACGGCTTCCTCGACGGGCTCTTCGCGATCGTTGCCCATCTCGCCGTACATGTCCCACATCATGCGGGCGACCGCGAGGTCCATCGCCTTGCCGTTCGACGCCATGCACAGCCCGTTGAGCTGGCTGACGCGCCCGGTCAGGCCGTCGTACTCATCGTCGCCGAGCATGGTCGGGTCGGCCGCCGCGACCGCGTGCCCGCCGTAGGGAAGCACCCCGCGACGCGCCCGCTGCTGCAGCATGAAGTCACGCTCGCTGGGGGCCGCCATGCGGATGCGCGGGTCCCAGTTGGGGTGCGCCTCGAGCCACGCCAGCGCGTCGGGGCCCATGCCCTCCATCGCGATGTCCGGCAGCGTCTTGCTGTACTGGTACCAGAACGCACGGATCCAGCCGTCGGTCAGCACCACATCGGCGTCGAGGATCTGGCCCGTCCGCGGGTCAACGCGGCTCGGTCCGATCGCCGTCGAGATGTCGTTGCTCAGCCAGCGGATGAAGTTGTACCGCCGGTCCTCCGGGTCCTTGTCCATGTGGGCACCGGTGGACTTGTCCTGGTAGTAGACCTCGATCGCGTTGTCGATGCCCACCTGCTCGAACGCCCGGTTCCACTGCAGCACACCGTCACGCACGAAGCGGCGGTACCGCACCGGCACCGTGTGCTCGATGTAGAACACGATCGGTTCCTTCGGCGGGCTCATGCTGAGCTTCGGGTCGGCCTTCTCCACGTTCCAGCGGTTGATGTACCGGACCCACTTCTCGTCGTTGTTGAACTTGCCCAGGTCGCGGTAGCTCGTCGTGAAATACCCCACCCGCTGATCGGCCGTGCGCGGCTTGTAGCCGGTGTTGTTCGGGATCATGCTCACCGAGTAGTGGAACTCGCGGATCGCCCCGCCGCCCACCGGACCCTCGACCGAGACCTCCACGTTCTCCGGGAACGCCTTGGCGCTGGTCACCGTCGTCAGGTTCGGGTTCAGCCCCGCCGCGTCGCCGCCGAAGAACGCCCGCGCGTTCCCCACAAACAACGCGTCAAGATCGATCACCGGCTGACCGCTCGGACCCATCGCGACGATCGGCACGTCCAGGATCACCCGGTCGGTGAAGATGTTGTCGACCGAGGCCTTCGACTCCTGATCGCCCGTCGTGCGGGTGCCCAGGTTCGGCTCGATCATCGCCATCCGCTTGTCGAACCGCTTCCACTTGAAGTAACGATCGCCGCCCTGCAGGCCGGCCCACAGATCGCCACCCGCGACCGTCATCGCCATGAAGTGGAACTGCCGCTCGTACCCGGCGGGCAGCTCGGCCAGCATCTGGCCGTCCTTGTCCCGCACCCAGATGTTGTAGAGGCTCCGCGAACCGTCCGCCGTCGAGACCACCTTGCGGTAGCCCTTCGAGACGTCGGCAAACTTCGGCAGCTTGTCGTCGTCGTCGGCCGACGAACCACCGCCGCCCGCAGCCATCGCCGCGCGGAGCGCCGCGATGTTCGGCGGCAGTTCCAGGCTCTCGGGCTGACCGGCCTCGGCCTCACCCTCGACCGGCGGGTCGAGCCGGTCGGCGTTGCTCACCTGAGCCGCGACCGCGGCGAACGCAAACGCGCCCCCCGCCGCAAGAATGGTGAGGCGCTTGATCATGTCACGTGTCTGCATATGTACTGCTCCTGCTGTGGCCGACCGCTCCGCGGCCGCGCCCGTTCCCATACCGCGGCGATCCGCCGCGCCACCCCCGGAAAGTCTTCCGCTTCGTACTTCGATCAGAGGATACCCGACGTTGCACCGGTGCGGAGAGCAATTTCCCCACCCCCGCCGGTCAGGCCCCGCCCATCACGCCGCGCCGAACTGGAAATGCGCAATCAGCAGCACCGTCATCAGCACAAACACCAGCCCCGCGAACGCGAACGCCCGGTCATGCACCGCCAGCTCGGTCGGGTCGTCATAATCGCCCCGCTCCAGCAACACGATACAACGCAGCATCCCGAAGGTTGCGGGCAGGATCGTCAGCCACAGCAGGTTGAAATTCCCCATCGACGGCTCGACATACCCCGCCTCGTTGGCCTGCACATACCCCGAATAGCTCAGCAGCGTCACCACCGCCGTCACCACCACCGCCATCCGCAGCATGTCGTCGGAATACGCCCTCTGGACCGCTCTGACCCCCTCCGCACCGCTCCCCGCCGTGCGACGCTCCCCCAGACGCTTGCCAAACGCCAGGAACATCGCCAGGAAGAACGTGCAGTTGAGAAGCCACGTCGAGGGCGGGATCGCCACCGCCGCGCAGCCGCCCATGACGCGCAACACAAAACCCAGTGAAAGCCCCATGACATCCGCGATCACGATGTGCTTGATCCACACCGAATAGACCGTCACGTTCAGGACGTACAGCCCGATCGTCAGCCCGACCAGCCCCCGCACGGACGTCTCCCCGATGTTCGGCAACAGCGCCACCAGCACCGCCGCCGCGACCAGCAGAAAGGCCGCGAAACCCCACGCCGTCCCGATCGAGACCGCCCCGGAAGCGATCGGGCGCCGGCACTTCCTCGGGTGGAGCCGATCAGCCTCCGCGTCGAAAATGTCGTTGACGACATAGCACGAACTCGACGCCAGCGCGAATGCAAACGCCGTAAGAAGAGCCGGTACAAGCACTTCCGTCAAAGACCGCCCGGTCGCAGACAGGCCGTAGAACGGCCCGACCAGCACAAAGCCGCTCTTGACCCACTGGTGAGGCCGGGCCAGCTTGAACAGACTCAGCACCAGAGGCCTGCCGGGCTCTGCCGAAGATCTGGTCGCCGATTCATCCACGCACAGGGCTCCCAGGGTCGGCAATCCCCGGCACGCCGCCGGGGGTCAGGGGCGGGCCGTCCCGCCTCGCATGTCATCAAGCTCGCGCCACCGCACCGCCGCGGTGAGATAGCGCAGGTCATCCGCTCCGGCCTGACCGTCCCCATCGAGATCGACCGGGGAGCGATGCCACCAATAGATATCGTCCACCCCCACCCCGCCGTTCGCATCAAGGTCAAAGGTCGCACGATCCGGCACCCCCCGGGGCCCGAGCGCGTCGATCTCCGCCACCATCGCAAACGCCGCGGCCCCGCCCACCGCACCGACCACCCGCACCCCCGTGGTCTCCACCGGCACCACCAGCTCCCACTCCAGGCTCTGGTAGGGCACCTGCGAGTCGAGCTCCGGCACCGCCGCGAACCCGCCGGGCGGATCCACCCACACCCCGCCCACGCGCACCTGCACCGCCGAGACCGACGCAAGCCATCCCCCGACATACGGCCCTGCCGCAAAGTGGTCCCCCTCCACCACCAGCACCGACGCCGCCACCACCGGCCGGTCGTACGTCACCCGCAGCTCCACCGACTCCCCCGGCACCTGCCCCGCCCCCAGCGTCGAGTACACCACCCGCGGCGAGTCGTCGAGCGTGTCCACGCCCGAGTCGTCCAACTCAAACCCATCCGCAAACCGCTTCCGCTGGCTCGTGCCGTAGCCGCCCGGCGGATCGCTCACCACCGACGACCACACCGACACCGTCCCGCCCTCCAGCCGCACGCGGCTGTTGCCGCTCCGCCGGAAGAGATCCTGCCGCGGGCTCAGACCGACCCGATCCCCGCCCACCACCGGCGGCAGAAGCCAGAGCCCACGCTCGTCATCGATCAGCCCGCCCGCCTCGACGATGCCCCGCTCGACGATCCCGATCATCCGCGCGGCCATCAGCGTGAACGTGTCCTGCGCCTCGGGATCGCCCTCCAGATAGTCGGGCAGATTGTCGCGCGTGCGCTCGATGTCGTATCTATCGCTCGGCGTGTAGCCGGGAAACGCAAGCCGGATCTGCTCAACCAGCGCCTCGTGCCCCAGCATGAGCCCGAGCAAGCCCCCCATCGTCGCGGTGCCGTTGTCAGAGTCCCACCCGGTCAGCGTGCCGATCTGCACCGTCCGCAGAAAGTCCCCCTCGCCATACAACAACGCAATCAGCCCGCCGGCAAAGTTCACGCTCGATTCCACCCACGTGCGGTAGCGAAACCCGTTCGCCTCGTCGTTGAGCTGATACCGGTCGTACACCAGATCGCGCGTGCGCTCCCAGTCGTCCGGATCCGGGTTGGCCAGATAGTCCGCCAGCACCACGTCCACGATGTCCGCAGCCTTCGAGGTCTCGGGCAGATACCGCCGCGCCTCTTCGACCAGCCAGACAATCTGGTCCCGCACCGAAAGGCCCCGGTCGGTCTGACTCGCCAGACAGTGAAGCAGCATGAACGTCTGCGCCGCGTGCGCCGCGTGACTCCGCGCGGTCGTGCCGATCGGGACCTCCGCCATCTGCAGCGCCTCCCGCGGCATGCCCGGCGCCAAGGCCCCAAACATCTCCGACGTCAGCTGCGCATCGATCGCGAGCCGGTCGCGGTTGGCCGCCGGCAGGCTCGTGCCCGGCGGCACCACGCCGCGACGCATCAGATCCAACGCGTTCTGGTTCGACACCCACAGAAAGTCCTCGTCCATGTGCGCCAGCCACGCGTCGGCCAACTCACGCCCGGTCAGCTCCGTCACACCCAGCTCGTCCAGCCGGTGCAGCGCGACATATTCGACATCCGTGTCATCGTCGGACAGCCACGGATCCTGCCCGAGCACAAACTCCAGCGGCCCCTTGCCGAGATCCCGCCCCCAATCGGCGTCGGTCAGAAAGGGCGGCTGCGTGACCTTGCCCTCCGAGCGGAGCCCCGTCCAGTTGGCGATGCACTCCCCCAGCCACATGCCGCGGAGCCGGTCCGCGTACTCGGCCCGATCGATCAGCCGCGGACCTTGAGCAAACGCCGCGGGCGCAAGCAGGAGCATCACGGCCGCAGCCGCGAACGCCCGCCCGTCCACCAACGTCCGTCCCGTGCTTCTCATGCCGCCGCTCTCCTTCGCCGATAGGCTCCCCTGAACAGACTACCGGAGCAGGCCGCCCCGATGAAGACCAAAGACGATCGACCTCGCGCACACAGAGCGTGGCTGCCCGCAGCGTGTGCTGCGCTGGCGGTGCTGCTCGTCCCCTCGTGGGCACTCATCGGTGCCGGCTTTGTCAAGGGCCGCGGCGCATTCGATCAACTCAACTACCACGAGCAGGTCGTCCGCACCTTCGCCGAGCAACTGCCCACCCCCGACTTCCATGACTACCTCTCCGCAACGACACCCGGCTACCACACCGCGCTGGCCGTCGTCGCCCGGGTCATCAGCGACGACCGTCAGGTGCTCCAGTGGTTCGGCTCACTCTTCACCGTCGCGCTGATCGTGCTGCTCGCCTGGGGCGTCCGAGGCCCGCCAGGCCCGGCCTCGCGCCGCGCCGCCCATCCCGCCGTGCTCGTCCTGCCGCTGGCCGCCTCCATGGCGGTCTTCTACTCCGCCACGTGGATGCTGCCCGACAACGCCGGTTGGCTCGGCGTGCTCGCCGTCTGGCTGCTCGCGCTGCGGCCGCGCTTCGACGCGATCACCATCTTCGGCGGCGGCCTCGCCCTCGCCGCCCTCATCCTCGTCCGCCAGATCCACCTCTGGCCGCTCGCCATGCTGCTGACCGCCGCGTGGCTCGGATCCTCGAGCGACGAAGACAGCCCCTTCGACTTCGCCGCCGACATGCGCGCGCTCCTGTCCAACATCCCCGCCAGCCTCGCCCGCGTGCTGCTGATCGCCCTCGCCGCCATCCCCGCCATCGCCGCGCTCGTCTACTTCTGGCTGCTCTGGGACAGGACGCTCACACCCCCCGTCTTCGACGATCGCCACGTCGGCGGCAACCCCGCCGCACCCGCCTTCGTCCTCGCCGTCTTCGGCCCCTTCAGCCTCTGCTTCCTGCCCTTCGTGCTCGACGGCCTGCGCCTGCTCTGGGTGCGGCACACCTGGCTGCTGGCCGTGGCACTCATCACCGGCCTGCTCGTCGCCCTCGCCCCCGAGACCACACGCAACTACTTCGAGGGCCGCTACTCCGGGCTCTGGGAGATCGTCCGCCACCTGCCCGCGCCGCTCGGCAGGTCCGTGCTCGTCGTGCCGCTCGCGCTGCTCGGCGCGGTCATGCTCGCAGCGTGGTTCGTGGTCCTCCCCCGCCGCGACCGCTGGATCATGCTCGCCGCCATGGTCGCCTTCACCGCCGCCCAGTGCGCCAGCTTCAAGCTCTGGCAGCGCTACACCGAGCCGATGGTCCTCCTCTGGCTCGCCCTCGCCGCAGCCAGAGTCGCCCCGCCACGCTCCGGTGCCGGCCAGGGCTGGCGCATCGTCGGCCCGGCCGCCCTCACCCTCGCCATGGCCGCCATCACCGCCGCCTCCCTCTTCACCGCCCGGCCCGTCCAACGCCGGAGCATGATCGCCCCCTGGGAGACCCAGGCCCCGCTCCTGCCCGGGATGGTCGAACGCTTCGGCGAGTTCAACGAGCCCGCCGGCCACGAACCGCCGGATCCGCCTGATGACCAGCCGCCCGCCGACCGATGACCAAGACCGGAAACTCACCGGCCGGACCGGTTCCAGACGATCCGGCCCCACCCCGCGGGCGTACAACTGAGCCCCGCAGACCGCAGCCACCGAACAAACCTCGGCCGAAACGGCAAAAGACCAACAGGAGCGAGCCATGGCGGACCACACCGGCAAGAAAGCGCTGATCACCGGCATCACCGGACAGGACGGGTCCTACCTCGCCGAATTCCTGCTCGCCAAGGGCTACGAGGTCCACGGCATTATCCGCCGCGCCAGCACCTTCAACACCTCCCGCATCGACCACATCTACAACGACCCGCACCTGGCCGGCACCCACCTCCTGCTCCACTACGGCGACCTCTGCGACGCCAACAACCTCGCCAAGCTCATGGACGAGATCGGCCCCGACGAGGTCTACAACCTCGGCGCACAGAGCCACGTCCGCGTCTCCTTCGACATGCCCATCTACACCGCCGAGACGGTCGCCATGGGCTCGTTCAAACTCCTCGAGGCCGTCCGCGACTACCAGCAGAAGTCCGGCAAGCAGGTCCGCTACTACCAGGCCTCAAGCTCCGAGCAGTACGGCAAGGTCGTTGAGACCCCACAAACCGAGACCACGCCCTTCTACCCCCGCTCCCCCTACGCCGTCGCCAAGATGGCCGCCCACTGGGCCACCGTCAACTACCGCGAGTCCTACGGCCTGCACGCCTCCTGCGGCATCCTCTTCAACCACGAGTCACCCCGCCGCGGCGAGACCTTCGTCACCCGCAAGATCACCCGCGCCGTCGGCCGCATCAAAATGGGCCTCCAGGACAAGGTCTACCTCGGCAACCTCGACGCCAAGCGCGACTGGGGCTTCGCCGGCGACTACGTCAAGATGATGTGGATGATGCTCCAGCAGGAAACCCCCGACGACTACGTCGTCGCCACCGGCGAAACCTGGAGCGTCCGCCAGTTCGCCGAAAAAGCCTTCGCCCACGCCGGCCTCGACTGGGAAACCCACGTCGCCTTCGACCCCCGCTACCTCCGCCCCGCCGAGGTCGAGCTCCTGCTCGGCGACCCGGCCAAAGCAGAGAAGCAGCTCGGCTGGAAGCCCGAGACCACCTTCGACGAACTCGTCGTCATGATGGTCGAGAACGACGTCGAGATGGCCAGCCGCGAAAAAACCCTCCGCGACGCCGGACACTCCATCCCCGAGTTCACCGGCCACGACCAGTAGCACACCCCCACAGAGCCCCTCGCGCAAGCCAGGGGACACCTCTTCATGCCCCTCGCGCAAGCGAGGGAACACGTGAGAGCCCCTCGCGCAAGCGAGGGCACACGTTTGAGCCCCTCGCGCAAGCGAGGGGACATCCGGCTCCCGCGCACACCACACCCGTCGCGTGCGAGACGCCCTACCGCTCCACCACCTCCACCACCAACGCCCGATGCCCGCCCACCCCCAGATCCTCAACCCCAAGCCCGACCGCGCGCACCCCCGCCCCGACAAAGCACTGATCAATCGCCCACACCGGCCACGCCCTTGGCCACGTCCGCTCCCATCCAAACCCCGCCTCACCGAACGCGCTGCGCATCTCCCCCGCGCCCGCCTCCTGCAAGAACACCCCAAGTGACGCGCTTCCCCGCGGGATATTGAAATCCCCCACGATCACGTCCGGCGCCGGAAAGCCCGGCGCATCCCCCGTTTCATACCGATACCCGTCCCCCTCGCGCACCCGCACCGCCCCGCGCCACGCCGCGATCGACCGACCCGCCTCCCGCGCCAGCGGCATCCGGTGCGCGCGCGGATCCGACGGCAGATCAACCGCCCACACCACCAGCGTGCCGCCCGCCGTCTCAAGCTCGTACCACGCCGCCCAGCCCGAATCACGCTGCGACGAGTCGTCCCCCGCCCGCGACCGGCCCTCCAGCCCCAACGACGTGCTCGCCCACCGCCGCACGGGCAACCGGCTGAACACGTCAAACGGCCAACCCACCGCCGGGTGCACCGGCCCCGATGCAGCAAACGCGCGCGCAAGCTCGCCGGTCGAGCTCTCGCTGTGCCGGTTGGCCAGCACCAGCACCGTCGGCTCCCGCGGCACAAACACCGGCCCGAGATCACCAACCCCGTGCCCCGCCTGATTCCAGAAGACCAGACGCACCGGCTCCTCGTGCTGCGCAGAACCCGAGCCCCGACCGATCAACGCCCGATGCATCCCAAGCTCGCCGAACGCCACAAGCATCACCGACACCGCGCCCGCGGCAACGACCACCGCACCTGTCCATCCCCGTCGCGCGCCGCACGCCGCACGCCGCCCGAAACGCCGCGACCGCCTCACACCCCGCACCCACCGCACCGCCCCCCACACACCGGCCACCCAGAGCGGCCCAAGCAACACCGGCGCAGGCACCCACCACACCGGCTGCGACCACGCAAACCGGTCGGTCACCACCCGCCCGATCACCCACGCCAGAGCGCCGCCCACAACCACCAACACCACCACCGCGCGCGCAACCGCTGCAGCCCACCACCCCGCGCCGTGTTGTCGCTTGCGTTCGGCCATGCCCGGAGGCTATCGGCCAAACCCTCCCGGAGCGGGCAGCCGCCGACGCACCCCGCCCCTCAGCACCCCGCGTTCCACAGGTTCAAGAACGCCAGCACATCACGCGTGTCCACCACCCCGTCCCCGTTGATATCCGCAGCCCCGTCTCCGGACGCCCAGGCGTTCAAGAACGCCAGCACGTCCCGCGTGTCCACAACCCCGTCCCCGTTGAAATCCGCCACGCACGTCGCGCACCCATACCGGGCGATCCCCTCGCTGGGCACGCCGTCAACCTCGGTGAACAGCCCGGTCATGTAGACGGCGCCGAACTCGTGCTCCGCCTGGGCCACCGCACGCACCACACCGTCCGTCTCCGCGCCAAACGGTGCCCACGCCACGCCGTCCCACACATAGACACGCTCGGCGACCTCGGTGCCGTAGATCTCGGCGGTCGCCGCGAGCCGCGGGCCCTCTGGCGTCTCGATCCGGGCGAGCGATCCGACATCGAACGGCAACCCGTCGCCCAGCGGCATCCACGCCGAGCCGTCCCAGACGGCGACGTTCTGCAGCTGGCCGTTGGGGCCGTCGAAGCCGCCCGCCGCGTAGAGCCGCCGACCGCCGCCGAGGTCCGTCGAGAGCAGCGCGCTGACCGTCGGGCCGAAGCCGAACGCCTCGCCGACCCGCGACCACGACTGGCCGTCCCAGCGCACGATCCCGTCGGCCAGCTCCGGCGCCAACCGCCTGAACGTGCCGCCGGCATACAGCGCCGTGCCCGTGCCGTCGTCGTGCAGCTCCATCGCCCGCACGCTCGTGACGCCGATGCTGCTCGGCAGGCCCTGCCCGAGCGGAGCCCAGCCCCCATCGGTCAACGCGGCGACGCTGTAGAACGGTGCGCCATCGATAAACTCGAACCGGCCGCCGACATACAGCGTCGGGTCCCCGCCATCGAGCGCACCAAACGCCAACGCGTCCGTGCTGCCGCCGATCTGGTCGCCGACAACGGCCCACTCGCTGCCGTCCCACGCGATGATCGAGAACCCTGTCGCGTCGTCGGGGAGCACACTCCCGCCCGCAAACAGCCGCAGGCCCCCGCCGATATCCCCCAGCTCGAACGCCCCGACCCTCACGTTCTTCATCCCGGCCGGGCCGACCGCGGCCCACTGCTCGCCGTCCCAGGCCGCCACGCCGCTGACGTCCGCGCCCGCAGCCGCGTCCGTGCCCACATACACGCGGCCCCCGAGCGCACCGCCCGCACCCGCCCCCACCGCCCGCAACGCGAACGCGTTCGCAGCGCCGTTGCCGGTGTCCTCGTTGCCCAGGGCGTTCCACGCGCTGCCGCTCCATCGAGCCACACCGACCGCGGGATCGCCCCCGGCCCGCGTGAAGTCACCCGCCGCGAACACGCCCGCGCCCAGCGCGACATCCCCGCTCGCGACAAGATCGTTGATCACCCCCGGACCGACCGAGGCCACGGGCTGCCCCGAGCCCCCGTCCCAGCGCCAGAGCCTGCTGTCCCCGTTGATCCAGTCGGTCCAAAAGAGCGAGCTCTGCCCGCCAACCTCCGCCGCCACCAGACGCCACGAGAGCACCGCGTCGCCCGGCTCGAGCGGGAACGATGTCCACGACACACCGTCCCACTTGGCCAGCTCATCGCCCTCCCCATCGAGCGCCCAGAGCGCAGGCCCCGACCCGTCGTCGTAGACCGCCAGCGTCGGCCAGTACGCCGGGCAGCCCCCGCCGACCTCCTCCCACGTGCTGCCGTCCCACCGGGCCACCCCCGCCGCAGCAACACCATCGATCTGTGACAGCACCCCCGCGTACAGCTTCAGCCCCGAACCATCGTCGAACCAGACCAGATCGGTCGCGCCCTGCGGCCCACTCGCGTCGGTCGATGTCCACACCTGCCCGTCGAAGTGGTACACCAGCGTGTTGTCCGGGCCGTCCTCACTGAACAGGCCGCTGATGAACAGCTCTTCCCCGGCCGGATCACTCCCGGTCTGGATCTCCGACGCGAACCGAAGCCCGCCCGGAGTCGGAAACCCCGTCGCCTGCCACACGCCGTTCTCGTAGATGAACACCTCGACGAGGCTGCCTCCCTGAATATCCCCGACCACCAGCCGCGGCGGCACGTGCGCATTGAACGCGCGCACGATCTGCGTATCACCGATCGCCTGCGGCGGCAACGCCAGCGTGGACCAGCTCTGCCCATCCCAGACCTGCAACCCCGCCTCGCCCGAGCCCGACCGCGAGAGATCCGACACGATGAGTTTCATACCGGTCCCGTCGTCAAAGAGGGTCGCGGTAGCATCGCCGCCGCCCCTGAAGAACGCCGGCGTGAAGGCATCAGACCACTCCGCTTCACACTGCCCCGATGCCGCGTTCGAGAGTCCTAGAACCATCGAGACCACAACCATTCCGATTGTCCGCGCGCGCATAATGTGTCCTTTGCCTGTGGCGAGTTCTCCCGTCCGCACCCTTCAGTACCGCGAGTACAACGGCGAGTTGCTCGCGGCACACCAAAAAGCACGCCGCTGGGTGATCGTTCCGGCCCGGCCCGGCCGCGCTGCCGATGAAGCACGAGGCCCCTGCCCAACCACACCGGCCACTATGATCGCCCCCAAAGTCCCCGAACCCGCCAGCCGATAACCGTCCCGGAGAGCCACATGCCCGCCCCCACCCTCGACTGGTCCAACAAACGCGTCATCGTCACCGGTGGTGCCGGATTCCTCGGCCGCCACATCTGCGACCGCCTCCGCGCCCGCGGCGTCGCCGACGACCACATCTTCGTCCCCCGCCGCAAAGACTTCGACCTCACCACCGAGGCCGACTGCGTCCGCCTCTACCGCGAGGCCTTCGGCAACGACAAGGCCGACGTCGTCGTCCACCTCGCCGCCGAAGTCGGCGGCATCGGCGCCAATCAGAAAAACCCCGGACGCTACTTCTACGCCAACATGGCCATGGCGCTCCACCTCATCGAGCAGGCCCGCATCGACGGCCTCGTCGACCGCGGCGGCACTTTCGTCCAGACCGGCACCATCTGCGCCTACCCCAAGTTCACCCCCGTCCCCTTCCACGAAGACGAGATCTGGAACGGCTACCCCGAAGAAACCAACGCCCCCTACGGCGTCGCCAAAAAGGCCGCCTGGCAGATGCTCGACGCCTACAAGCTCCAATACGACATGAAGGGCGTCTACGTCCTGCCCGTCAACCTCTACGGCCCGCACGACAACTTCGACCTGCACTCCAGCCACGTCATCCCCGCCCTCATCCGCAAGTGCGTCGAGGCCAAGGAGCGAGGCGACGACAAGATCGTCTGCTGGGGCACCGGCAGCGCCAGCCGCGAGTTCCTCTACGTCGACGACGCCGCCGAGGGCATCCTCCGCGCCGCCGAGGTCATGACAGACCCCACGCCCATCAACCTCGGCGCCAGCTTCGAGATCACCATCAAGGACCTCGTCGAGCTCATCGTCAAACTCACCGAGTTTGACGGCGCAATCGAGTGGGACTCGACCAAGCCCGACGGCCAACCCCGCCGCTGCCTCGACACCCAGCGCGCCAAGAAGCTCCTCGGCTGGCAGGCCCAGGTCGGCTTCGAAGAGGGCCTCAAGCGCACGATCGAGTGGTTCATCAAGCACCAGCACGACGCCGAGGCTCGCGTCTAGCACCGGGCCCCGTCCAGCGCATCCGGCACAACCGCGCCAGGCCCTACCCGTTCTCACATGTTCGGCTCACTCCGCGGGCACAAAACGCCGCAGAACAGACTGTAGGGACTCACGGAGGAACCCCATGGTCACGCCGGTCAGCACATCCGCACCCCCGATCGGGCTCCGCCCGCTGCTGCAGAACCAGCAGGCCCTGGCCGGTTCCATGGAGCGCCTCGCCACCGGCAACGCCATCAACCGCGCCGCGGACGACCCCTCAGGTCTTATGGCCGGCATCAACCTCGACGCCGCACTCCGCACGCTCGACGCCGAGACCCGCTCCCTCGAACGCGAGACCAGCGTCCAGGCCACCCGAGACGGCGCCCTGTCCTCCGCCGGCGAGATGATCGCCGACCTCAAGGGCCTCGCCGTCCAGGCCGCCAACACCGGCGCGATGTCCGACGCCGAACGCGAAGCCCTCGACATCGAGGCCGCGAGCATCGTCCGCGCCATCGAACACACCACCAACGCCGCCAGCTTCGCCGGCGAGAAGCTCTTCGACTCCAGCATCTCCGGCGACGTCGGCAACGTCAGCGTCGAGGACGGCGGCGAAACGTCCAACTACACCCTCGCCGACGTCGGCCGCGGCCTCAGCCTCTCGGCAGACGCCGCGCTTATCGACCAGATCGCCAGCCAGGCCGCCGGCGACCTCGCGACCATGCGCGGCGAGATCGGCGCATCCATCGCCTACGACCTCGAACCCCGCGCCCGCGCGATCGAAACCGAGGCCACAAACCTCTCCGCCGCCCGCTCCATCATCATGGACACCGACTACGCCGGCGAGTCCGCCGCGCACAACAGGCTCAGCGTCCTCGCCGACGCCGCGCGCGCAAGCCTCGTCATCGCCAACGCCCAGCCCAACAGCGTGCTCCACCTGCTCGGCGGCAGCGACCGACGCTAATCAGCTCGCAGTCAAAACTCCGCCCGCCCCGGCGTGCAGCGGCGCTGCGAACCGCTCGGCTCTGCCTGCCTAGGGCCTCTCGGCCAACGCAAACCGCACCGAAACGCTCGTCCCCATCGGCGGATACTTCACCATCAACCGGTAGCCGACGAAGTCCGCCGGGTTCCACCCCGCCCGCGCGTACACCATCTCCACCATCTCGGCATACCGCGAATAGACCGGCGTCACCGTGATCGGCGGCGACCCCGGCAGCTGACGCACCGTCTCGTCGATCGGCAGAATGCAATGGCTCTGGTCCGCGCTGCCAAAGCCCTGCCCGCCCAGCGGGTCGCCAAACACATACGCCTCCGGCCGGAAACCCTCCGCCAGATCGCGATGCACCAGCAGATCCAGAAGCTGGTGCTCGATCGGCACCGAGATCACCGACGTGAACTCGCCCGACCGGTCCTCCTCCGTGCGATACCGCGGCACATCGCCCCGCGTCAGATCGCCAAAGAAACAATCAAACGCCGCCGTGTTCCCCACCGGACCCGGCGGCAACATGTAGTACATCCCGTGCTGCGTCTGCACCTGCGTAAACACCGGGCGCTGCTCGGTCGTGAACTCGTGCAACAGCGGCAGCCCGTTCTCGACATCCTCCGGCACCAGCGGCGTCCACCGCGTGTCCGCCGGTTTCCCCTCGCCCTTCCAGTTCCTGTTCACAGACAGCGGCCAGCTCATCTCCGACCGAAGCCGCCGGAACCCGACATACCCGCGCACAAACGCCGAGTCGAGTGTCGAGGGGTCGTCGGCGTTCGGCGCCAGCACCGCGACCGTCACCTTCGCCTTGGCCTGCACACCCCACACACCGCTGTTGCCGCGGAACGCGATCTTGCGGCTGACCTCAAGGCGCTCCTGCCCGTTCTGCGCCAGCCCGTCCAGCACCAGCTCGAGCGTGGACCGGTCGCCCACGTGCACCTCGACCACACGCCCGATCTCCGCGTACGCCACACGAACCCGCTCCAGCGCCGACGCGTCCGCCCCGGCCTGCTTCATCGCCCGCAGCAGGATCTTGATCGCGTTCGCCCCCGGCAGGTGGTGCAGCGCCTCGCTCGTGTCGTCCGTGCCCATGACACGCGCCAGCTTCCACGTCAGGTTCTTGTCGAGCCCGAACGTCCGCGAGACATCCTGCGGGCTGTCGATCGGTGCGCCCACGCTGGCGTACAGCCCCATGACCGCCACCCGGAACTCGCCGATCGAGGTCTGGCACTCAGGCACGAATCCAACAGTCTGCACAGACAACCCTCCATGAGCCAGTATTTACACCAGTGCCCAACCGGGCCCAATGACCCTTGAGGCCAATCCTACCACAGTTACCCCCCTGCCGTGACCATCTCGTAAAATTTCTCTGGGGAATATTGCACGGATAGGTCAGCCCCGATATTCTCTGGTCCAACCCGGCCGCACGACCGTGCGCACCGATCCCCTCTCCTCCGACGCACACAGGAGTTCACGACATGCACCGACCCACGATCAAGGCCGCCATCGTCACCATGCTCGGCCTCGCCGGGGCCGCCCACGCCCAGATCTCCTTCAACCCCATCAACGACTTCGGCGTCACCGACCAGTCCGCCGACGGCACCTGGCTCGTCGGCACGCAGGGCAGCAACATCGTCCGCTGGAGCGCGAACACCGGCTTCGAGACCCTCTACGTCGACGCCAACTACAACGGCTCGCCCGGCATCTCCAACGACGGCTCCCGCGCCACCGGCACCATCTACGACTCCGAAGGCACCGCCGTCCCCGGCGTCTGGACCGAAGGCATCGGCTGGGTCACCACCGGGCCGATCCCCGGAGGCGGCGTCCCCAACGAGGACGGCTCGGCCTACGCCATCTCCGGCGACGGCTCCACCATCACCGGCCTCGCCTGGCGCTCCGACTGGCGCGCCCGCGCCTTCAGCTGGACCGAGGGCACCGGCATGGTCAACCTCGGATCCAGCTTCGAAGACCGCTCCAGCCGCGGCACCACCATCAACGGCGACGGCTCCGTCATCGGCGGCTTCGACGAAGCCCCCTTCGGCAACCGCCGCGCCGCCCTCTGGATCGACGGCCAGCTCACCGTCCTCGAGCCCGACTCCGAAGCCTGGACCGAGATCATCACCCTCAACGCCGCGGGCGATGTCGCCGGCGGCACCGGCGGCTTCGACGAAGGCGCCAAGATCTGGTCCTTCGACGGCAACGACTGGGTCGGCACCGCGCTCGGCTTCCTCCCGCCCCAAGACGGCGACAACGTCAACGACCGCGAGGCCGTCACCCTCGGCGTCTCGGCCGACGGATCCGTCGCCGTCGGCTTCAACCGTTACGGATTCGGCCCCTTCGCCAACTACAACGGCTTCCTCTGGACCGAGACCGGCATGGTCAACATCGAGACCTTCCTGACCGACAACGGCGTCGATTTCGGCGACCTCGACATCCGCGGCCTCATCGACATCTCCGACGACGGCTCCGTCCTCACCGGCTGGGGCTACTACGACGGCTTCAACGTCCGGTCCTTCCAGATCATCTTCGACACCCCCTGCGACGCCGACTTCAACGGCGACGACACCGTCAACACCCTCGACGTCCTCGCCTTCCTCAACGCGTGGACTGCCGGCGAGAGCACCGCCGACTTCAACGACGACGGCTCCATCAACACCCTCGATGTTCTCGCGTTCCTCAACGCGTGGACCGCCGGCTGCTGAACATCCGAAACGATCCGGCCCACCGGGCCGAAACAGACCAAACGCCACCAAGGCACAATCCTCACGTTCAGGCAAATCCCAGATCCCCGGATCGACCACAAGGAGAAGAGAGAATGAACACTCGCAACACGCAGCGCTTCGTCGCCATCGCCATCATCGCCGCCGCCGGTGCCACCGCCTCGGCCCAGGTCTACCGGCTCGGCCAGGTCGGCCTCAGCCAGAGCATCAGCAACAACGGCGTCGTCGTCGGCGACAGCACCCCCGCCGGCGACTACTTCATGTGGAGCCGCAACAACGGCACGTCGAGCATCGGCGGCACCTCCGCAGGCAACGGCGTCGGCGGCACGCCCAAGATCTCCAACGACGGCCGCTGGGTCGGCGGCACCACCTACAACCCCACCGAAGACTGGCACGAGCTCAGCCGCTACGAGGTCGCCAACGGTACCTGGAGCGGCTACGGCGGCCTCGGCCAGCAGATCGACGCCGAGACCAGCTCAGGCTGGGGCATCTCCGGTGACGGACAGAACGTCGTCGGCCTCGCCTGGGTCCCCACCGGCGGAGCCCACGCCGTCCGCTGGAACATCACCGACGGCATGGTCGATCTCGGATCCACCGTCGACGGCCGCAGCAGCCGCGCCAACGACACCGACTTCGACGGCAACGTCGTCGCCGGTTGGCAGGACGGCGCAGGCCGCCAGGGCGCAGTCTGGGTCGACGGCGTCCAGGAACTCATCTTCGACAACAACGGCGTCGCCTCGCAGGAAGCCTTCCGCGTCTCCGACGACGGCCAGTGGGTCACCGGCATCGGCATCGGCCCCCGCAACGGCGCCGGCGAGGCCTACCGCTACAACACCGTCACCAACACCTACGAAGCCATCCCCAACCTCGCCAGCGGCGCCGGCCGCTTCATGGCCGGCAACGCCATCACCGCCGACGGCTCCACCATCGCCGGCGGCACCTGGGCCCAGGGCCCCGCGATCTTCGGCAACGCCTTCATCTGGCGCGAGGGCTTCGGCACGATGTCCCTCACCGACTACCTCGACGAGGTCGGCGTCTCCTACGACCCCAACTTCACCTTCGCCTTCGTCAGCGACATCTCATCCGACGGCCAGTGGATCACCGGCTGGGGTTCCGAGGGCTTCGGCAACACCGAGACCTTCGTCATCCACATCCCGGCGCCCGGCTCGATCGCGATCCTCGGCCTCGGCGGGCTCATGGCCGCCCGCCGCCGCCGCTGAACACAAGACACACCACCCAACAGGCCGCGCCGTTGTGCGGCAGGCCACACCACTGAAACGAATCAGGAGAGAATCATGAAGCAGTTTGCACTCGGACTCGTCGGCCTCGCATGCGTCGCCGGCGCAGCGCACGCCGATATCGTCACCATCACCGCCACCGGTGAGGTCTTCTTCAACGGCATCAACTCCGGCCCCCTCGGCGCCGTCAACGGCGGAGAGATCGCCACCCTGACCTTCACCGTTGACTCCAACACCTTCGTCGAAGACGTCCCCGGCGATGTCCGCGCCTACGCCATCAACCACGCGTCGTTCACGCTCTCCTTCAGCGGCGGCACCAGCGTCGGCCTCTCCAACAACTCCGCCACCCCCAACTTCGGCGTCATCGACGGCTTCCCCGTCTCCGACGGCTTCTTCGTCTCCGAGCACACCGCCTCTCCGGGCGGCGTCCAGCTCAGCCACGAGCCCTACAACCTCGACCTCAGCCTCGGCTACGTCGGCGAAACGCTCGACTCCCTCGACATCCTCGACGCCATCGGCACCTACGAGTTCGACGGCCTCACCCGCTACTCCATGAACATCTGGAGCGTCTTCCCCGACAACGTCGCGATGGGCATGGACTTCTCGCAGATGACCATCACCCCCGCCCCCGCCTCCATGGCCCTCCTCGGCCTCGGCGGCCTCGTCGCCAACCGTCGCCGCCGCTGATCCGCAGCCGCGTCGATCTCAAGATTCTGTCCCTCAGCCCGGCGGGCGCTCACGCGTCCGCCGGGCTTTCTCTTTGCACTCCTCCCAGAATCGCGCACACGACACGCCGGCCACGAGAACTCCCGCAGACCGGTGATTCTCCTCCATCACCGCCACCCCTGCGGGCCGGCGGCGTTACCGATAGCATCCGGACCCGCGACAACGCACCCCAATCCGGAGCCCCGCCATCACGCTCAAGATCGTCCACTACCTCCGTTCGCTCGACCCCGCCCTCGGCGGCGTCGTCGCCCACGTCTCCGACCTCGCCAAACTCATGACCGACGCCGGGCAGGACGTCACCGTCATCACGCCCAACCCCGAGCCCCGCCCCTCCACGCTCAAGGGCGAGGGCGCACCCAAGATCGTCGGCGTGGACAAGCCCAAGCTCCGCAACGCGCTCTTCTCCAAACGCCAGCTCGACCACATCATGTCACTCACCGACGGCGCCGACATCATCCACCTCCACGGCGCGTGGATCCCCGCCAACATCCAGATCGCCGCCCGCGCCCGCCGCGTCAAGCGGCGCTACATCATCAGCCCCCACGGCATGCTTGACGACTGGTGCATGTCCTACCACGCCGCCCGCAAGCACGTCTTCCTCTCACTCGCCGGCCGCACCTTCTTCGAGCGCGCCGTCGCCATCTTCTTCTGCGCCCAGGGCGAACTCGAACAGGCCGCCCACTACATCGACAACTCCGCCGGCCGCGTCGTCCCCGCCGCGATGGACCTCACCCCCTTCACCAACCTCCCCGGACCCGCCGAAGCGCAGCGCGACATCGCCGGCGCCGCCGGCGACGGCCCGCTCGTCCTCTTCCTCAGCCGCGTCGATCACAAGAAGGGCCTCGAAGTCCTCCTCGACGCCATGAGCCTCATCGCCAAACGACGCACCCCCGTGCCCCTGGTCATCGCCGGCACCGGCGAGCCGCGCTACGTCGACAAGCTCAAAGCCCAGGCCGCGGCACTCGGCATCGCCGACACCGTCCACTTCGTCGGCCTCGTCCGCGGCACGGCCAAAGTCAGCCTCTTCCAGCGCGCCTCACTCCTGGCCCTCCCCACCAAACAGGAAAACTTCGGCCTCGTCCTCACCGAGGCCCTCGCCGCCGGCACCCCCGTCATCACCACCAAAAACGTCGACATCTGGCCCGAACTCGAAGCCTGCAACGGCGGCCTCATCGTCGACCGCACCCCCGAAGCATTCGCCTCCGCCATCGAGTCCCTGCTCGACGACCCCCAGCGCGCCCGCGACATGGGACAGACCGGCCACGAATGGGTCCACCGAGACCTCAGCCGCGAAGTCCTCTCCGACCGCTTCCTCGAGCTCTACCGCGAAGCCGTCACCAAGCCCCCGCGCTAGCGACTCCACACCCCCGCTCCCCCACCCAAATCATCCCCCACACCAACGACAACGGCCCCGGCGGATCACCGCCGGGGCCGTTGTGTTGTGGACTCAACCGAGCGCGGCCACCACGGCCGCACCGGGCTTACTTCTTCATACGCTCGAGCGCCTCAAGGTACGACGCCTTCGCATCACCGCTCAGCAGCGCGATCGCCTTGGTCTCGGTCGCGATCGCCTTCTCCTTCATCCCGGCCTGGTAGTACGCCCACGCCAGGGTGTCGAGCACCGGGGCGCTCTTGCCCTCGGTCAGCTCCGCTGCACGCTCGGCCATCTTCACGGCCAGCTTCGGGTTGCGGTCCGCGACATCGGCGTCGGGATCGACCATGTTCCACGAAAGCGAGTTGAGCACGTTGGCGTTGTCCCACACGGCCTCGTGATCCAGCGCCTTGGTCATCGCCTTGTACGCCGTGTCGTAGTCACCGGCGCTCATCGCCGCCGTCACCGGGTTGAGCAGCTTGCCCAGCATCTGACGCTGCTCGTTCTGCTTGGCCTCGGCCTTGACCATCTTGACGTGGTCCTCCGCCGCGGCCTTGATGTCCCACTCACCCGCCACAACCTTGTGCAGCGGCTCGTCCATCGTCATCGGGTGACCCATCCACGCGATGTAGCCCTTCTGATCCACGATGAACGCGCTCGGGATGCCGTTGCGGCCCGCAGCACGCATCCAGTCGCGAGCCATCTCACCGTTGCGCACGTCCTCGCCCTCGATCTTCTTCTCGATCGCGACGACATACTGCATCTTCTCGTCGCCCTGCTTCTCGCTCATGAACGGAGCGACATTGGCCGGGTCGTCCCAGATGTTCACGCCGATCACGGTGACGCCCTTGTCCTCGTACTCCTTCTGCAGCTCCGACACGTGCGGCATGCCGGCGATGCACGGGCCACACCACGTCGCCCAGAACTCCACCACATACACCTTGCCGTCCTCGAAGCCGGAGACCTCGTCCCCCTTCACCCATTCCGAGATCGCAAGCTCAGGCGCACGGTCGCCGACCATCACCTTGTTGAGCCGCTCGACCTGCACGCCGGGCGCGGTGTCGGGACGGGGCTGGGCCTTCTGGGCCAGGGCCGGGGTGCCCGCCATCAAGGCGAGTGTGGCGGCCAGACATGCTGCTGCGCGAATCTTCATTGACAGATCTCCTTGCGGGGCAGCAAACCTGCCCGACTGCTCGATGCGGACGCCGTCCGGCCACGCCGGTTCGGCAGTTGAGTTCAACGCACTGCCCCCCAACCGTGTTCCGACAATCCGCCCGGAAGGGAGATGATCGGGCCGGCAGGGAGCCGAAGAACGCGATGACCCAACCAGAGCCTACGACATTCTCGCGCCCCTGCCAAACCCATCCGACCGATCACCAGTACATCGCCGATGACCGAACGCCCCCAACAGCCACCCAGTACAAACAACGGCACCCGCCACCTCCTGGCGTTCGTCGCCGACTGCCCCGCCGAGTGCCCGGTCTGCGACTACTCCCTCCGCGGCCTCACCCAGCCCCGCTGCCCCGAGTGCGGCGCCGAACTCGAACTCCGTGTCGGCTCCCCCCGCCTCCACGTCGGTGCCTGGGCCCTGGCCATCATCAGCTTCGCCCTCGCCCTCGGCTTCGACGGCGTCGTCTCGATCATCTTCCTCATCGTCCTGGTCACCACCAGCATCGCCGCGTTCTTCCCGCCACCCGCCGGGCCTCCGGCCGCACCACCACCCCTCCTCGCCTTCGTGCTCACATCGTTCTTCATCGTGCTCGCCGCGAGCATGGCCGCCGGCCTGCTCGTCGTCGCCCGAAGCCGGTCACGCTGGACCCGAAAGCCAACCCGTCAGCAGTGGAAGCACGCGATCATCGTCTTCCTTTCAGTTGGTATGTTCCACGCCGCCATCGGCGTCGCCTGGGTCAGCAGGTGGGCCTGACACCAACACCCGCCCACCACCAAACCCGCCCCGCCCAAAACGACAGAACCCCGGCCCAAAGCGAGCCGGGGTCCTGATCCTCTGAATTCTCGCGGCACGACACCATTCGGTGCCACGCCGACAACATCACACAAACAGCTTGTTGTTCTTCGCCGCGCCGATCAGCACATCGGCAACCTCGGGACGGCTGAACTCCATCGGCGGCCGCTCGCCCGCCTCGAGCATCTCGCGCACCTTCGTGCCGCTCAGGAAGACGATGTCGCCCTCCATCTTCGGGAAGCTCTTGAAGCTCACCATGCCGCCGTAGGTCTTGCTCCAGCCCGAGTGCTCAAACATCAGCGGGATGATGCCCAGGTTGTCCAGGTCGATCTCGTTGAAGATGTGCTGCGCGTCGTAGGTGCCGTAATAGCTGCCCACGCCCGCGTGGTCACGCCCCACAATAAAGTGCGAGCACCCGTAGTTCTTCCGCATCAGCGCGTGGTGAATCGCCTCGCGCGGACCGGCGTACCGCATCGCCGCGGGCAGCACCGTCACCAGCGTCGCCGCCGGGTTGAAGTACTTCTCCGTCAGCGCGTCGATCGCCTTCATCCGCACATCAGCGCGGATGTCGCCCTTCTTCGTCTCGCCCACCAGCGGATGAATCAGCAGCCCGTCGGTGATCTCCTGCGCACACTTGATCACGTACTCGTGCGCACGGTGGATCGGGTTCCGCGTCTGGAACGCCACGATCGTCTTCCAGCCCTTCTCCTCGAACGCCTTCCGCGTCTCGGCCGGAGTCAGACGGCGATCAAGGAACGCCTCGTCGCCATCAGGATCCACGCACAGCGTCAGCGCCTCGACCGGGCCGCCCAGGCACGTGTCGCCCTCGGCCATGACCTGCGCCACGCCGGGGTGCGCCGCGTCGTCCGTGCGGAACACGCTCTTGCACTCAAGAGCCTTGTCGTGCGCGAACACCTCGTTGACCTTCATGACGCCCTGCAGCACACCGTTGGGCGCATACAGCGCGACCTCGGTGCCCTTGCCCGGAGCCTTGGCCTTGTCCACGCTCAGCAGGATCGGGATCGACCACACATGGCCCGAGGCGAGCTTCATGTCCTTGCACACGCTCTTGAAATCCGCCTCGCCCATGAAGCCGTTCAGCGGGCTGTAACCGCCGTTGGCGATCAGCTCGAGATCGCAGGACTGCTTCGGCGTCAGATCGATCCGGGGCATCGACCCGGCCTTCGACGCCAGCTCCTTCGCGCGAGCCTCATTCACCAGACAGTTCACCAGTTTGCCGCCGTGCGGCTCAATCAAACCCTTCATAGAGACTCCTCCGCCATTCCGTTCGAGTTGCGATACCCCACCAAACCCCCGACACGCGCGGCGGGGTCACAACTCTAGACCGGAAAGCCTCAAAAGCCCAACCGACGGCGTCCGCCGTTCGGCCCGGCCAGAAGTCAGAGCGTTGTGACAAGCATCATAAAAGCCAGAAACGTCCCCACCGCCGCAGCCCACGCTGCCGCCGCCCACGCCTGCCGCACCGGAGCCTCCTGCTTCCGAAACCACACCCGCCCCGGCCGAGTCGCAAGCCGGAACGCCGCCGGGCCACCCACCAGCATCGCCATCACCGGCACGAGCCACACCTGCCACGGCGCCCAGTCGCCGTTAAAGAACACGCCCACCCACAACACCGCCAGCAGAAGCGCACCCGACGCCCCAACCAGGCCAAACAACGCCGCGAGCGTCACCATCAGCGATCCCATCGCCGGATCCTCGAGCTGCACCCCCAGGCGCACCTCCAGCCCGCACTCCGGACACCGACTCCCCCCGAGCCCCCGCAGGTTGTACGCGCACCCCGGACAAGGCACATCGCGCTCCGCGACAAACGCCTCCAACGCACGCACGAGCTCCGGCCTCGACTCGTCCATAGGTCCGGAGACGGTACACGAACCGGCGCCCGGCGGTTCACCCGTACGACCCGGCACCCGCAGCAAGGCCATCAACACCACCCTCGACCAACTCACCGACCTGCTCACCGACCTGCTCACCGATCTTCTTCCCTACGCCCTCGGCCCCATCGCGCTGCTCCTGCTCTTCTTTCTCGCCGACCCCCACGGCACCAAAGACAACACACGCGACGAAGACCAATCCAAGTAACCCCGCCCCCTCCCAACGCGCCCACGCCCGATGCAGCCTCCCCAGAACTCCGCATCTCCCCGCCCAGCCCAGTTCCTCCTCCTTCCCATCCGCCCATCCGCATTTCCTCATATCGAATTCGCCTTGTGGCCTCCCTCGCCTCCCGATACCGTGCATCCGGCGCCACCGCCTTACAGATCCAGCCGCAGGGGAGACACCAGAACATGCCCACCACCCGCCGCACCACGATCCTCGTGACCGGGCTCGCGATCACGCTCGCAGCCACCGCCGCATCCGCCCAGTGCCTCGCCGGCCGCTTCACCGCCGCACTCTCCGGAAACGGACGCTTCGGCACCGGTGCCGATGTCAGCGGCGACGACATGATCGTCGGCCAGCACTTCGCCTACTCCCGCGCCGGCAACGCCGAGGTCTTCCGCCGCGTCGCCGGCCAGTGGTCCTCACTCGGCGAACTCCGCCCGCCCAACCTCCAGCCCTTCGACTTCTACGGCGTCAACGTCTCCATGGCCGGCGACCTCGCCGTCGTCGGCGCCAACGGCGACAGCTCCCTCAACGTCACCCGACACGGCGCCGCCTACGTCTTCCGCAACCTCGGCGGCACGTGGACCCTCGAGGCCAAACTCACCCCCGACGACCCCAGCGAAGAAGCCGCCTTCGGCACCGCCGTCGACACCGACGGCACGCGCATCCTCGTCGGCACCGGCGCCTTCTCCTTCTCCGCCGACGAACGAGGCGGCGCATACGTCTTCGAAGACCAGGGCGGCGGCATCTGGGCCCAGACCGCCAAGCTCCTCCCCCCCGACGTCGGCCCCGCCGACCGCGTCGGCAACGCCGTCGCCATCGACGGCGACACAGCCGCCATCAACTCCCGGAACGAAGGACCGCCGAGCGAGTTCCCCGGCTCCGTCTACGTCTTCCGCCTCGACAACGGCACCTGGACCCAGGAGCAGGAACTCGCCCCCGACAACCCGCAATCCACCTTCGCCCCCTTCGGCCCCGCCCTCGATCTCGAAGCCGACACCCTCGTCGTCGGCGCGCCTTCCTACAACACCGGCGACTTCGGCTTCGACGGCGAAGCCTTCATCTTCACCCGCACCGGCACCACCTGGACGCAGTTCCAAACGTTGCTCCCCGACTTCGCCCGCAACACCGGCCCCTTCTTCGGCCTCGACACCCAGCTCGACGGCGACTGGCTCGCCATCGGCGCAACCTCCGAACTCATCTTCAATCCCGACCCGGTCCGCACCGGCGCGATCTACCTCTTCCGCCGCGACCGCGACGATTGGGGCTTCGTCCAGCGCCTCTACGCTGACGGCGCCATCAACGGCTCCTCCGTCGGGCAGGTCATCGGCCTCGACAGCCCCACCCTCCTCGCAGCCTGCCCCAACGAGAACAACAACATCGGCGCCATCTACATCTTCGACGACCTCGACGCCATCCCCGCCGACTTCGCCGTCGACCCCGAGGTCTCCATCCTCCACATCGAGATCATCCTCCCCGTCTTCGGCTTCTTCGAGATCGACATCCCCATCACCGGCGCTATGGCCGCCGAGGTCTCCACCGACTGCGACGCCCCGGCGAGCATCCAGCCCACCGAGATCGACATCCGCACCGTCGAAGACGTCGTCACCCTCGACCTCGGCATGGCCTCCTTCATGCAGTTCATCAACTCCGGCCAGCACATGAACGCCCTCGTCGGCTCGCAGGGCAGCCCCGGCGCCATCGACGACAGCGGCCACCTCTCCCTCGACCCCGTCCTCCAGCCCTACGGCACACTCGCCTGGACATTCCTCGGCATCCCCGGCTCTCTCGACATGGACGCCGCCCCCGACGAGACCTGGCTCATGGACGCAACCGTCACCGGCCAGCCCGGCGCGATGACCCTCGACTTCACCGTCGCCCCCGTCGAGTTCATCCTCGATCTCGGCCTCGGCAAGAACAACCCCACCGTCACCTACAGCGCCACCGTCCGCGCCACCGAGCCCGACACAAGCTGCCTGCCCGACTGGAACAACGACGGCACCGTCAACACCCTCGACTTCATCGCCTACCTCAACGACTGGGCCGCCGGCAACCCCATCGCAGACATCAACAACGACAACACCGTCAACACCCTCGACTTCATCGCCTTCCTCAACGCCTGGGCCGCCGGCTGCTGAGCCCGCCGTCAACCGCGCCCCACCCACGAGCCCCAAGCACAAACTCGTCCCGCACCCCGGAGGGGTTCTCTCCAATAGCCGGGCGTGGAGATCGCGCCAGCGACCGACACGCCCGGAACCCCACCAACCCCTCCACGGACCCCAGCGGGGTCCTCTTCCACCACCCAACCAATCCTCAGCCATCGAGGCTCCCCACCGCGCCCCGAAAGGGCGAGCCAGTTCCTCCGCCCCGAAAGAGCGCACCAGTCCCCCCGCCCCGGAGGGGCGCACGACCGTTGCCAGGGGCGCAGCCCCTGGCAAGCCCACCCCAACTCCCCGCTCCGAAGGAGCGGCGGAAGCATCCAAACAACACACCCCCACCACGAGCCCCGAGCCAACTTCGCAACAGTCCCCACCATGCCTTCAATCGCGGCCTTCTTGCTCTCTTCATTCTCTCTCCGCATCATGCTCTACGATCGATGACACATGACAGGAAGGTCGAAGTGAGCCAGCACCGACTAGATTCTCCAGTGCCGTTCGTTGCCATAGAGCGACACGACGGGTTCCACGTGGTGCGCCACACTTGGCGACGACGACAACTGTCCGCCATCGTCGCGGGTAACACCGCCGCCCTCGTTGTGACAGTCATGGGCGGGGGTTACCTCATCGCGTATCACCCGAGCACCAAACTCGTGGCCATAACCGCGATCGGCACCGTGTTGGGCTTCGGTCTCCTCGCGCTGCTGACCCGTCTGCGTCGTCGGGTGACAACCCGGTGCTTCCTCCATTTCGACGATGCATCAAGCACACTGCACTGCGAAGGCATCAACCGGGGCTCACCTGTGGCAGTCTCGCTCCACTACACATCCCACTCGATAGTGCTGCGCCCTATCTCTGTGGTGTCACCCCATGGAGTACCGGTATCGTGGAGTGGCTGGCTCGCGCAGCTTCAACTCGGCACGGGCCCGTGCTTGGACCTCGTCGCTCACCCAGACGCGGACAAATGTCTGGACAGAGTCGAACGGGTCTTTCACGCGAGGTTCCGCCTCAAAACGCTCGGCGATTCTCTCGAGTGCGTCGGTTCAAAACGCCTGCTGCCCGCCTCCGACTCGTAGCGTGAAGGCCTGGTGCCCGCCTTCGACTCGAAGAGCGAAGGCATCGCCGTGGCAGGCAGCCCCGGGCCCCTGTCATCGCCCACTCCAATCCGTGCCACCAAGATCGGCTCTGCGATCTTGGTGCCCCGCACCTGCCCGCCCCGCATCCCCAAACGCTCCCACCGCACCCCGGAGGGGTGCTCTCCAATAGCCGGGCGTGATGGTCGCGACAGCGACCAACACGCCCGGAACCTCAACCAAACCCACCACCGGACCCCAGCGGGGTCCTCTTCCACCACCCAACCAACCCTCAGCCATCGGGGCTCCCCACCCCGCCCCGGCGGGGCGGACGACCGTTGCCAGGGGCGCAGCCCCTGGCAACAACCGCCAGAATCCCCCGCTCCGAAGGAGCGGCGGAAGCATCCAAACAACACACCCCCACCACGAGCCCCGAGCGCAAGCTCGGCACCCCACACCCCCGTGCCACCAAGATCGGCTCTGCGATCTTGGTGCCCGCGACGTAACAGCGTGCCGAGCACCAAGAAGCGGCCCAAAGCCGCCGCACCTTGGTGGCACGAGTCGCCAGCACCTGCCCCAAGAGACCTCGAAGCCACCCGCCTAGCCAGCAACTGTGGGCGGCATCCGTGGTTGCAGGCCCAAACGGAGCAACAGGTCGTCGGGCTCTACCAACGATGGTCGGTGTCCGCAAGCGACTGATGATCCCGGCGGTGTATTCTGCACTGCCCGCAGAATCACAGGCTTCGGTGCAGGCTGCAGCACCAGAGCCTGTGAAGTACGTAGTACACACAACGGGGGCATTGCGACTACTTCCTTCGATACAGAGCTACCAACGGCCGACCTGGCATGACGACAACTACACACCAACACGTGCTGGGGCTTGCTGTAGGCGTGTTGGTGTCGCTCGCTTTCGGTGCCGCATCACTCGACCTGCTGGGCGATGCGTCGAGAGCGAGAGCATTCGACACAGGTCCCCTGCTTCACGCGCCCGGACAACTTGTGCGTGCCGAGAGCAAGCAAGGCGGCGGGCGTAGAGGTGGAGGCTATCGGATTGAGGCGGCGTACTCCTATGCCGTAGATGGAGTGCAGTACGAGGATTCACGCGTCGGGTTTGGGACCAACGACTTCGCCTCTCTCAGGGAGGCGGAGACCGCGCTCGATCGAATCAAAGCCGAGCGGCAACTGCGCGTCCATTGCCTTCAGAGCAAACCCGAGGTCTCCTCACTGATCGGCGGAGTAGACCAGTCCTGGCTCGCGAAGAAGGAACTGTTTGGATTGTTGGCCGGTGGACTGTGCGCGATGGTTGTCGTGAGCAGCGGCATCCAACTGTGGCGAACGGTGTTATTTCTTCGCAGCGGCATCTAGGCGATATCTACTTACGGTCCGAAGGAGCGGCGGACGCCCCTCCCGAGCACCGCGCCCCCACGACGATCCCCGAGCCCGCGCTCGGAACCACCCCACACCACTCCACCGCCCCCCACACTCAATACGCAACCAACGCAAACACCACCAAACTCAACACCGCCATAAACCACGACAAACACGCCAGCCCGATCCGCGTATCAACCGAGTTGCCCTGAAACCACACCCGACCCGACCGACGACAAAGCCGCCAGACCACCGAGACACTCATCACAACCACCGCGCTCGACACCGCCACCGCCAACACAAACTCCGCAACACCGTCCCGCGAATACTGAAGGACGCTCACCGAGATCACCACCAACAGGAACCCCGCAAGCCCCGCCGCCGGCACGATCGTCGCCACATACAACCCCAGCCCCGGGTCAGGCACCTCCAGCGGAAGCCGCAGCTCAACACCGCACTCCGGGCACCGCTCGTCCTCAAGCCCCCGCAGGTTGTAATCGCACCCCGGACACGGAACATCACGCCCAGCGAGAAACTCCCGCAGCCCCTCACCACCAGTCTCGTCGTCCGATGCCGACATCCATTCCCCCCCAACTCAGCTATCCCCGCCAGCCTACGGCGAATCCCGGCCGCACACGACCCACACCCTCTTATCTGGCGAGGCGATGCCTAAACTGCTGACCAGGCGCGAACCGACAGCCTGACAATCACCAAACTGCGAGGAGCGACGCACCATGACCCAGGTCAAAGCCACCAACATCCACTTCCACGAAGGCAACATCACCCGCGACGAGCGCTGGAAAGCACTCGGCACCAAGGGTGTGACCATGTGGTTCACCGGCCTCTCCGCCTGCGGCAAGTCCACCATCGCCTGCGCCCTCGAGCAGGCCCTCTGCAACCAGGGCGTCGCCTGCTACCGCCTCGACGGCGACAACGTCCGCTTCGGCCTCAACAAGAACCTCGGCTTCTCCGCCGAAGACCGCGAAGAGAACATCCGCCGCATCGGCGAGGTCTCCAAGCTCTTCGCCGACGCCGGCATCGTCACCCTCTCCAGCTTCATCAGCCCCTACTCCAAGGACCGCGACGCCGCCCGCAAGCTCCACGAAGAGAGCAACCTCCCCTTCATCGAGGTCTTCGTCGACACCCCCATCGAGATCTGCGAGCAGCGCGACCCCAAGGGCCTCTACAAGAAGGCCCGCGCCGGCGAGATCAAGGGCTTCACCGGCATCGACGACCCCTACGAAGCCCCCGCCAACGCCGAGCTCGTCATCAAGGCCGGCGAGCACGACCTCGAAGCCTGCGTCCAGATGTGCCTCAAGTGCCTCGCCGACAACGGCCTCATCGAAGTCGCCGACTAATCCCCGCCGACCTCACGGCGATTCGACAACCCGGCCCCACCCCCGACCTCGCGCTCCAACAGCGCGAGGTTTTTCATATTCGCCTTGTACACCGTGTCAAACACCACATCCGCCACCGGCACCAGCCCCACCACCCAGTCCAGCGCCAGGTTCCCCACCATCCGCGCCAGCACCCGCTTCCGCACACCCAGCCGCACACCCTCCATCACCACCACCGCCCCCATCGCCAGCGTCACCGTGTCCCCCGCCACCGGCAGCAGCCCCAGCACCGTGTCCAGCCCAAACCGCACCGACGTCCCCGGCACGCCAAACCGCGCATCCAAAAGCCGAGCCATCGCCCGCACCTCAGGCCGGATTTCGCGCCCCCCGCTCACTTCTTCGCAATCACCCACACCGCGTGCACGATCCCCGGGATGTACCCAAGAATCGTCAGCAGGATGTTCAGCCAGAAGTGCCCCGTGATCCCCACCTCCAAAAACACCCCCAGCGGCGGCAGAATGATCGCAAAGATGATCTTGATCAGGTCCTTCATGCAAGGAGCCTAGCGCCGCCTCAACCGCTGCGGCTTCACCCCCGCCACCTGCTCAATCTCCCCCCTCGCCTCCAGATCCTGCTTCACCGTCGTCACCCACCACATCACTTTCGTCCCCGTCCCAAACACCCCCTCATCCAACCGCCCCTCCACCAACCCCGCCAACTCCCCAAACGCCACCCCTGTCTCCCCCTTCGGGATCACCGCAAGCAACGCCCGCCGCATCTCCTCATACTTCGCCCGCTCCACGTTCACCCCCTGCTTCCCCGCCGGATGCAGCGTCATCACCCGCTCCACCACCTTCTTCCCCGCAGCCTTCTTCCCCACCTTCTTCCCAGCCTTCTTCGCCATCACTAAACCTCCTCCAAAACACCCCCACCACCACACCCTGCCCCGCCCCACCCCCCGGCGTACGCTTGCCCCATGCCAGACTACGCCAAACTCTGCCACGCCGGCACCCAAGCCGTCACCCTCGCCTCAGCCGTCTGCCGAGAGGTCCAGGCCTCCCTCGAACAGCTCAAGGCCATCACCAAAGACGACAAATCCCCCGTCACCGTCGCCGACTTCGCCAGCCAGGCCATCGTCGCCAAGGTCCTCCGCGACCACCTCGGCCCCGACGTCATCCTCGTCGGCGAAGAAGACTCGAAGTTCCTCCGCGAACCAGACCACGCCACCCACCTCACCGCCACCCTCGCAGCCGTCCAGACCGTCTGGCCCGATGCCACCGAAGAAACCCTCCTCCAGTCCATCGATGTCGGCGCCGGAGACACCCACCACGCCGGGTTCTGGACCCTCGACCCCGTAGACGGCACCAAAGGCTTCCTCCGCAACCAGCAATACGCCATCGCCCTCGCCTACGTCGAACGCGGCACCCCCACCGTCGGCATCATGGGATGCCCCAACCTCCCCGCCGACTTCTCCAAACCCCTCCACGAGCCCGACAAACACGGCTGCATCTACGCCGCCATCAAGGGCGACGGCGTCTACGCCCACCGCGCCGACAAACCCGGCGAAAAGCCCATCCAGGTCCGCCGACTCGACCACGAAGAAGGCCAACCCATCTCCGTCTGCGCCTCGGTCGAAAAAGCCCACTCCAACGTCTCCGACACCGACCGCATCCTCGAATACCTCTCCGACAACGGCATCCCCGCCGGCGAACCAACCCGACTCGACTCCCAGGCCAAATACGCCGTCACCGCCCGCGGCCAGGCCGACGCCTACCTCCGACTCCCCACCAAAAAGGGATACGTCGAACGCATCTGGGACCACGCCGCAGGATCACTCGTCGCCACCGAAGCAGGCTGCTTCGTCACCGACATCCACGGCAACGCCCTCGACTTCTCCCACGGCCGCGGCCTCGAAAAGAACCGAGGCATCGTCTGCGCCCCCCCACGCGTCCACGGACACGTCATTGGAGCCATCAAACAACTCGGAATCGGCGACCACTTCAGCTAGTCGAGATACTCACTTGTATCAGTCGCCCTCGTTCGTCCAATACACCTGCTTTATCGCCACCACATTCGCAGAAGTTGATCTCCGGAAACAAATGGCATCCGCCGAGGCAGGACTGTCCGTCAGTACGCCCGCCGCACGAGGCCGGCACGAGGCGCTCTCGGAACTTGCGGAACAGCGACCCATCCCGCCACACCTCCAACAATCCCCGGGATCGCACATCGTGTCCTTCACACAGTTCCGCCATGAATGAGCACGGGAATGCCCGCATCGTCTCCGATACAAACATCGAGAATCTTCCCGCGTCGCACGGCTCCAAAGAACTCGGATGCGCTGACGCCTCTTGCAACAACCCCGTGATGCAGCAGCTGTCGAATCCAATCTGAAATGATCTCTTCTTACCAGTCGCCAGCCGAATAACATCTCGCCACCGAGGGTCCAATTTCGCAAGATCCAGCGCGCCGGCCTCCCGCCCAACCGGTTTGTAGTTCAGCAATATCAGCGCATTGGCCCTCTCAAGCCACTCGGGCGGCTGCTCCAACCACTCCAGTATTTGAGGAATGCTTTGCCGCGAGAAGACCGTGTGTATGTTCGGCGCAATCCCGACCCCGCCGAGTCGCTCAACCGCCCTCGCGGTTGTCTTATATGGTGCGTATGCACTGATTGCGACACCCCCACAGTACTTCGCCGCCCCGGCGAGCACCGCCGCCGACAGTCCCTTTCCATTCGTTGTGAACGATGGAACAATCCCATGCTCCTCCCTGGCGATTCGCAGTAACTCGACGAACTTCGGATGCTGATTCGGATTGCCGCCGCCCAGCGCAACCTGGAGCACTCCTGCCCTTTCTGCCTCGGTCATCAGATACTTGAAGTCATCCACTGACATGTGTGTCCCCGCAGTCGTCGAACTGCGGTAACAGAACGTGCATCCTTGATCGCACCATCCGGTCACTGAGATATCCAGCAGCTCCGGCCCGTCGCGTGACCACAACGGCTCGGGTTCACCCGGGTCTTGGATTCTCGCGAAGAATCCGCTCTCAGAATTAAAGAGTGTCGAATACCGTTGAGAGTCATGGCGCGTGTACCGAATCATCATTACCACCCGGCCTGCTCAGCCCACATATAGACTCCATTGCCCTCAGCCCGAAAACAATCCATACACAGGAACCGCTCCGCCGCTTCGCCGTCACTCGACAAGCGTCCCACGAGTATTGTCGCCCCTCGCTGCCGCGCCTCATCCATTCGACGACGCATGTCCGTGTCAAACCACTCCTCAATGTACTCACAATCAGCCATCACCGTTGCTTGCGCTTCGCGAGTCCGCCTCTGCTCATAACTCACTTGACTCCAGACTGCCTGCACCAGTGGCTCTAGAGGACTGCCCCGCGGAATTCCCAACAACTCATGCATGTCCTCTTCTACCAACTCTCGATCTGCAATTATAATGAACGAGGTCGACGAGCTATTCGTCACAAATGATGTCCGAATCTTCATAGCACCCCTTCTCCCGATGCCACCCAAAGAGATTACACACTATCTCAAAGCCTTCTTCTTCATCCTCTTCCATCGCATAGAACAATGTCGCTACAGACGCGTCGCCACTGCTGCACATGTCACCGACCCAGTACTTCCTGCATTCACTCTGCGCCACCTCTAACACGACGCGACGAGACAGCCCTATGTGCTGACTTAAGTACGACCATTCATCGGAGAACTCGTCCCGGTAACATGCTCTCCATTCTTGAGCTGGATCTGACAATCCACCAATCGCCGCTTCAAGGAATCGCGCAGCAACATCTGCTGCGTACCCAGTCAGAGACTGAATGCGTGACTTGGCGCTCGCTTCTAGATCACTGACCGATTCAAAGGACGATAACAACACGAAGACCCCGCTCCCTGACCCTGCGATGAGCTTCGCCTCTGTCATCATCTTCTCCGCCTCCTGAACCACTCCTCAACTGCTGCGTCCCGCTCCTGGACTTGCTTGCGCAACTTCACCGGCACACTCTCGGGGTCGATCTCCATTGCCGCTTTAATGAGAGGTTCAGCGCGATACCCATCCACATGATCCCCACGGCCGTAAGCCTCCAATGCTGCTGCAAGAATATCCGTGTCAACACTCCCGGACTCATGCATTGCATTCGCCGCGATTTGCCACAACTCCTGCGAGCACCCTTCACTCGCGTTCCTGATCATCCACATGCACGCGGACAGCACATCTGCAGCGTAGCGCCTTGTCCACGTTGACATGAATTTGTCTGCTTGATAGCTGAACTCTCCGGGCACCAGCTCTGACAACAACAGCACCATGATCAACGCTGTCTTTCGCACACCGCTCGCCTCTGTGTTACTGCGTTTCTGCGCTCGGTCTGCAATATCGCCTAGATATACCTCCGCGGGAACAAATGCACTCGTCCCGTGCCCGTGATCCCAGTTGTTCTGTCGAAAGCACGAGGCCAGCACGTCTCCCCACACCTCTCGCCTCTCGCCAGCGAGTACTTGCTGAATCAGCCATGTCGCATTGAGCTTCGACCACACATTCGCGTCCACTCTAAATGCCACTGTTGCAACGAACCATCTAGATTCATCATCAGCCGCCACAGTCTTAGCTGCCCACTCAAGATCCGCAGAAGTGATCAATCCGTCCGGCATCTCCCTCAGGGTTTCAAGAAATATCTCACGGTGCTCACTCCTGGCCACACACACATCGGACAGCTGCCCATTACCTAGCTTTCGTGCGCCGATGATGTAGTGCCGCAGTACTCCTTCCGCCGCAGGCACACCTGGCGCCGCTACCCGCTTAATCAAGCTCGCGACTTCTCCTTGGTCCCTTCTTCCTACCTCAAGTAGCTGCTGCGCGAGCAGCCAATCTCGAACCTCATCAAACGAGAACGCGAGCTCCACTCTGGACGCCAACCCGCTTCCGACTAGGTCCTCACGAAGAAGCACCTCGACGTCAAGCAACGCGTCCACTATCTCGTGATCGTGAATAGCAACCTCAATATCGTCACGACGGCACCCGCGATAAGCTCCGCTTTCTATCATCTTGTTCGTGATTCGCGATAGCACTTCCCACGTTCGAGCCCGAAGAACGCTTGAAGTCGTTTGGCCCGACATCGCTTCTACTACCTCTTCAACCGCGCGCTCGATAAACTGCTCGAGAACATCGTAACCACTTACCAATTCGACGAGGCCCAAATCAACCAACGAACCGTCATCTGCTTTATGCGCTTCACAAAACACTCGCAACACAATTGGCGATGCTGCGAGTCGTGCATAGGCGATCGCGCTCCACACCGCGCAAATATTGAAATGTGTCATGTGCCGCTGGATCATACGATACGTAACATCGTCACTATAGTTTACTTCGCTACGCCTCAGAGACTGCACTCCCTCAATGCGTTCTAAGTGTTCTTTAAACCTTTGTTTATAAAACTCTTTGCGACAGGTCATCACCAGCTTAATGACGTCTCCCTTGACAAATCGCGCTGCGACCATTCTGATTGCTGTAGCGAGACGCTCAGCTTCGCGATGCTCATTTAGGCCGTCGACGATCAAGACCAGCGGTCCGCCAGCTGATCTCGCGATGTGTGATGCTCTTGTCACAAGCTCTGATGGCGTGGCGTTCGGGCCAAGTGACCCCAGCAATTCCTTGAGCAACACCTCGTCACTCTCGCATGCTAGGAGTTTGGCTTCAACCAACAGGCATGGCACTCCGCGAGCGATTAATGCTGACGTCAGATCGCATGCAAGAAAGGTTTTGCCGGAGCCGGCCTCGCCGGTGATTAGCAATACCGGTGCAGCTGCTAGCTCGAGCTTACGCAGTACATGCCCAAGCCCTTCTTCCACCTTCCACGCAGGCCCTGACAGCGAAAGAGCTTTCCAAAATGGAATCCGTTTGCCAGATCTGGCTTCTACCTTGCCATCCGATGCGTCTTTGCGGAAAGACCTGATCCGCTCCAATTGATCTACTACACCGGAGATAGCACGTTCCGCGGCAATCCGCGCACCGACTTCGGTCGGCATCTCAAGCGCAGGGTGCGAATTGTCGACCGGCACATCCATGGTACGCGCGATCCTCTCTAGAGCACGCGAGTTGGTACAGTCCAGCGACGCCCTTGCCAAGTGCATACCGGTAGTAGGCACGGCAAAGCTTCTAGAACAGTCCCTAAACTGCCGTTCCACAACGACCACCGCCGGGATGTACTTTCCTTTGGCAGTGAGCGCTGACAGCGCCGCATCACATCGATCTTGCACGGCTCGTAGATGAGCAGTCGTTTGTTCCCTACGGGCGATGGGAAGCGCTGCGATGAGTGTCGCTGGCAGTACCTGCTCAAGGTCCGCCCCGGTAATGGTTCCACCGACGGCAGCTCGGTCAGCGATGACCGAATGCAATGACCTGATGACTCCATCGGCATCTGTTGCATGATCGGTTGCGCCGATGAGCGCTCGCATATGACTCCGATGCCCGCTATGTGGGCTGTCAAGATCATACGGTAAGAATAACAGGCGGCGCAATAAATGATAGATGTCATCATCTGTCGGCGCCCTTGCGGTGCTGGATAGAATCTGTTCGATCACATCATGCATCGCCTGCTCTGCATTCAGCTGCTGCGTCCGTTGAGCGAAATCCACTGAACTCATCGACCTCGCACGCTCACAGAGTCTCCGAACTTTGCGAAGCGAGCGAGCAGAGACTTCGTGGGCTCCGTAGGCGATCGCGACCATGTGATGACTTGTGTCGAAATCAGGTGAGCAGAAGCGTTGCCAGCACTGGGTCAGCGAATCCGCGAACTCCCGATTTGATGGCGTCAGAGTTATCCGATGTTTGGCCTGGATATCGATCCGCGTGCGACCGTCCTCCGCAATGACGATAATGTCATCTACTGGGTGCCCCAAGTTGCGTTGCTGGAGCCGAACCTCTGCCGGCACCTTTCCGTCGAGGCCATCGAACGGAAGCCCAAGCGCGAGGTGCACGGCCGCGATGGTGCCGACTAGAAATTCAAAGGTTGTTCCGCCGCCACCAGTCGAGAAAGGATCTACTGGTTCGCTAGATGGTGCTTGCTGCTCGGTCACCCGATCATGCTATCCGGGCAGTTCCACTGCCGTCCGATGTCTTGCCGAGATAAGATTCGCGATATCGATACCGGCGGACGGATCCCTTCCCTACATCCACCCCTGCGCGCAAATCCGCGCCCCTCCCCCCAAAACCCCTTCCAACCCCCTACCAACCACGCTATCCTACGCCCAGACACCCGACCAAACACCACCCATGCCCACCAACCCACCCAACACCAACGGCACTCCCCCTCCACCTTGTGGAGGGGGACAGATTCACGCCCCGCGTGAGTCAGGGGGAGGCGCGTCTTCAAACCCCGACCACCCCCAATCCGACCCCACCCCCACCCCTCCACTCCTCTCCCTCCCCACCCCCGCCCTCACCCCCGACGAGTCCCAGATCCTCGAATACCTCCTCCACCCCGACGCCGATCCCGCAGCCGTCGCCGCCGCCTACTCCCTCACCCTCACCGACCTCGCCCTCTGGCTCCGCCAACCCCACATCCAACAGGCCCAAGACGCCCTCCGCCAGCTCCACACCCTCCAGCGACGCGCCTGGCAAGACCAGGTCACCAAAGAAGCCGTCGAAACCCTCCGCAACGTCATGCACGCCGCCGAAGACCCCGTCGAACGCCGCCGTGCCGCAGCCGCCATCCTCCGCGCCCTCACCCGGACCAACCGCACCCCCCGCCGCCCATCAAACAACCCCACCAACCAACCCACCCTCCACACCGACTCCCCTCCCCAATCCAACACCCCCCAACACCAAACCCCCA